>ENA-OWNT01000589-OWNT01000589.1-seawater-metagenome-genome-assembly--contig:-NODE-589-length-74022-cov-12.058706_pt1 | contig 74022 bp, 58 predicted proteins | sample MGYA00238136_ERZ651165 | MGnify/ENA primary metagenome ERZ651165 (study PRJEB26861, sample SAMN08777766) | seawater metagenome | isolation source: coastal seawater | place: USA: Florida | collected...
GGGCCCGGGGAGGACGGAGTTCTCCCCGGAAAACAGGGGGTGTCTGGGGGACGGAGTCCCCCGCTGATGCACGAGCAATCAGCCCAGAGCCAACCTCCACCGAGGACACAGAGTTCTGTCGGAGGAGCGCACGAATTGGGGAGGGCCTACACCCAGGGCATCCACGAGGAACAGAAGGCTGCGATGGAGGCTGGGGCCCCCTCCGTCGGCTGCGCCGACACCTCCCCCTGGGAGGGGGAGGATTGTGTGGTGTCATCGGCGTCGATGTCACCGTCGGAGTCGTTGTCGTCGAAGTCGTTGCACGCGATGGTGTCTGGGGGACGGAGTCCCCCGCTGATGCACGAGCAATCAGCCCAGAGCCAACCTCCACCGAGGACACAGTGTTCTGTCGGAGGAGCGCACGAATTGGGCAGGGTCTACACCCAGGACATCCACGAGGAGCAGAAGGCAGCGATGGAGGCTGAGGCCCTCCGTCGGCTGCGCCGACACCTCCCCCTGGGAGGGGGAGGACGTTGCGGCGCCAAGTGCTGACGCCTCAGCGAGCTGGGGCAGCCTCGACCGAGTCGTCCGGAGCATGAGCGCCAGCGAACAAAACGACAAATCGGGCACCCACCCATCGATGCGTCGCCCGTCGGCACCGGGCCCGCACAGAGGGAACTACGGAACCCAGCGAGTCGTCCCCCCCGGCCGGAGGGGCCCGGGGAGGACGGAGTTCTCCCCGGAAACCAGGGGGTGTCCGGGGGCCGCCCCGGGTGGAGGTGACCCACAGGACCGGGGGCGCCCCTCAGCCCACGCGCAGCACCATCAACCGCGTGGGAACCTCGGGGCCGCCGTCATCTTCGGCGCCCTCCATCGGGATGGGGGCGTCGTACCCGGGGATGCCATCGGCCGATGCGTGCGGCAGCACCTCGCGGAGGTCTTCCGACACCAGGCCGTCGCGCAGCTCCCAGATGGTGTCGCCATGGGCACGTTGGTCGGCCCGCCGACCGCCCGCAGCAGGGTCGTCGCGGGTCTCTCGGTTCAGCAGTCGCACCAAGGCAAGGGCATCGCGCACCACGGGAACCTCCTGGTCCACCGCTGGGATCTGACCGATTGACATTGTCATGTCAACCCAATCCCTCAACGAAGACGTTCACAAACATCGCGGGACATCCCCTCCCCTGCCCGGTGTGCGACACTGCGCCCCCCGGACCGGAGTCCCGATGACCACCCCTCCGCTGCCGCTCAGCGCCCCCCTGGCACTCGTGTTGGTGCTGATGGCGCTGATGTTCCTCGTGTTGAGCTTCCACATCATCTTCCTGCGCTTCCGGCACAAGGTGGGCACGGGCGACGGCGGTGTCGACGCCCTGCACCGCGCCATCCGCGTGCACGGCAACTTCTCGGAGTGGGTGCCCATCGCGCTGCTCTGCCTGCTCGCTGCCGACCTCCGTGGCGCCGAAGACGCCTGGATGAACGGCCTCGGCGGACTGCTCGTGGTGGCCCGCCTGGCCCACGCCATCGGTCTCACCCAGACCACCTGGACGTCCATCCCGCGCACCGCAGGCGTCGCTGGAACCGTCACGGTCATCGTCACCGCGAGCGGCCTCGTGCTCGCCAGCCTGTAGGTCGAGATGGCGCGTGTGCTGCTCATCGGCCGGGGTCCGCTCCCCTGCGCCGACCACCAACACACCGGCTTCGCCCAGCTGCGTACCCGGCACTTCCGGGATGCGCTGCAGGAGGCGGGTCACCACGTCACGCTGCGCCTCATCACCGACGACCACGCCACAGGCCTCATCGAAGACACCCGTGCACAGGCCGTTCACGCAGATGTGGTCGTGTCCGCCGGTCCCCACAGGCCCGCTGCCGTGGCCATCGCTGCCGCAGCCGACCGCCCCCTCTTCATCGACCTTCCCGGCGACCCCCTGGCCGAGCTGCAAGCGCTGGTCCGAGCCCCCGGGCCGCCCATTCCCCGCGCCCGCATCGCAGCCGTGCACGCCCTCGTCCGCGGTGTCCTGGCCCGCGCCGACCACCTGTCGGTCATCTCCGAGCGCCAGAAGCACGCCACCATGGGGCAGCTCGCGCTCCTGGGCCGGGGCACCGACACCCCCGTCCCCGTCGACTGCATCCCCATCGCCCACGACTTCCCGCTGCCGCCCGGCCAGCCCCGCGCCATCCCCGAGAGCGGCCCGGTCCGCCTCCTCCTCAGCGGCGCCTTCGCCCCCTGGCTCGACGACCAGGCCCTCGCCCGCGGGCTGGTCCGGGCCCTCGAACAACAGCCCCAGCTCGAGGTTCTCGTGACCGGCGGGGGCGTCGCCGGACACTACACCGCAGGCTTCGAGCGCTTCGCCACGCACATTCGCCAGAGCCCCGTCGCCCACCGCGTGCAACTCCACGGCTGGGTGCCCCACGGCGCCCTCCCCGCCATCTTCGCCCGCGCGCATGTGGGCTTGTGTCTCGACCGACCCGGCGCCGAGTCCACCCTCGGCAGCCGCACGCGGGTGTTGCTGTTCGCCTGGCTGGGCCTGCACGTGGTGGCATCGGCCGAGACCGAGCTGGTGGCCGACCTCGTGGCCCACGACCTCGCCACCGCTCTGCCCGTCGACGACGACGGCACCGGCATCGCCGATGTTCTCGTCCAGCTGGTCTCGCAGCCCCCGTCCCCCGACCGCGCCGCCGCCGCCACCGCCCACCTCGCCCGACGCTACGCCCCGTCCATCATCACGCGCCCCGTCCTCGACTTCGTCGCCCAGCCCACCCGCAGCCCCGCCGTCCCCGAGCCCATCGCCGCCGTGGCCGCCGAGCTCGAGGCCGTCCGCTCCGAGCTGGCCGCCGTGCATGGGTCCCCCACCTGGCGGGTCCTGTCTCGCCTGCACCGCCTCCTGCGATAGCACCGGCACCGGTCCACCGGGGTACCCTCCGGACAGCAGCCCAAGGTCCGCCGTGCGCACGCCCCCCTCCAGCCCACCCGCCTCCACGATGATCCTCACGGTCACGCGGGCCTGCAACCTGCGCTGCGCCTACTGCCCCACCGCCAAAGATGGCTGGCCGTCGCTCACCGAAGCCGACGCCCGGCATGCAGTCCGGCTGTTTGTCGACCGCTACGGCGGCGGCGACATCAAGATGTTCGGCGGCGAGCCCCTCCTGGTCCCCGAGGTCGTCCGTGCCGCGATGGAAGCCGCCCGCGACGAACCCCGCATCCGGCGGGTCTACCTGTCCACCAACGGCCTCGGCCTGAACACCGACTGGCTCGACTACCTGCGCGGCTTCGACAAAGGCATCCTCACCATCAGCATGGACGGCGCCCCCACCGACCACCGCCGCCTCCGTCGAGCCATCTCCGCCGACATCCCCGATGCCTACAGCCACGTGGTCGAGCTGCTGCCCGAGCTGCTCCGCACCCCACGCGTGGTGGTCACCCAGACCATCGCGCCGGCCACCGCGAAGCGCGGTCGTGAGAACTTCCGCCACCTCGTGAACCTCGGCTTCAAGCGCTTCAACCTGCTGCCCGGCTACTTCATCCCCTGGCGCCCCGACCAACTCCAGCACCTCGACACCGCCTTCGCCGGCATCGCCGACGACTTCCGAGCAGCCTGGGCCCGCGGCCACAACCTCTACCTGCGCAACCTCTTCGTGCACGCCCCCACGCCGTTCTTCAACACCGGCTTCGTGGTGGACTCCGACCGCACCATCCACCCCAGCAACATCGGCCTGTCAGGCGCTCTGGGCGACACCCGGGTCGACACACAGGTGGGCACCCTCGACGCCCCCCCCACCCGTCGCGCCCTCGCCGAAAAGACCGCACAGGTCCACGACATCCTGCGTCCGGCCCTGTCCGACAAGGTGTGGGACAGCACCATGGCCGTCGACGCCCGCCTCACCCACATGTGCCGCGGCCTGTACCGCGACTACCTGGCGCACCGGGCCCGCAAGCGCGCCGCCCGAGCCGAGGTCCGCCCATGACCACCACCGCACCTCCGGGGTTCGTGGCCAGCGCCACCCAAACCACCGAGCTCGACGCCCGGCCCGGCGACACCCCCTGGATCGGTCCGAAAGGCCAGGTGATGCGGCGCCTCGAGCTGCACCTCACCTACCACTGCCCCGAGCGCTGCGTCTTCTGCTCCGAAGACCACCGCATGACCCGCTACAACCGCTTCAAGGTCACGTGGGGGCGGGTGGCCAAGATTCTCCGCATCCACGCCGAGCGGGGCGTGCGCAACGTCCACATCACCGGCGGCGAGCCCACCATCCATCCCCGGTTCGTCGACGTCCTGCGGCTGGCCAAGAAACTCGGCATGCGCACCAGCATCGGCACCATCGGCACCATGCTCGCCCGCCCCGACTTCGCCGCCAAGGCCGTGCCCTTCCTCGACGAAGCCCTGTTCAGCATCCACGGCCCCGACGCCCCCACCCACGACGCCGTCGCCCGCCGCGAAGGCTCGTTCGACCGGGTCACCGCCGCGATGCGCAACTGCCTGGCGCTCAAGCCCGACTTCAAGGCCTTCGCCAACACCGTCCTCTGCACCCACAACGTCGAGAAGCTCCCCGACACCGTCGAGATGCTCGACCGCATGGGTGCCCGCCTGGTGGTCGTCTCCAACACCACCCCCGAAGGCGCCGCCTGGGACCACTTCTCCGAGCTCACCGTCCCGCTCCACACCCTGGCCCGGGTGCTCCCGCAGGTTCCCGGCCGCGCAAAGCACGCTGTGGTGCGCTTCTTCGGTGTGCCCATGTGCCTGCTCGGCCCGCACTGGGCCCAGTCCAACGACCTCCACTGGGACCCCCGCGTCACGGTGGAGTGGCAGTCCGCGCCCGGCAAGGTGGCCTTCACCGGCATCTATTCGTGGGCCCCCGACCGCCGACGCCAGCACGTGTCCGGCTGCGACGGCTGCGCCCGCAAGTCCATGTGCATGGGTGTCTACGACGCCGTGGCCGACGGACACGACCTGACCGCACTCACACCCTTCGAGGGCTGACCCGCCGCTACTGGATGACCGCCCGCTTGTCGGGGACCTCGGGCGACCCACTGTGCACACGGAGGTGCGTGCCGGGGTCTTCGGGGGTGGCGTAGGTGGTGTGCCAGCCCTTGCCCATCTCGGGGCCGATGCGGGCGAAGAGGTAGCGGGCATCGCGAGGGGCGAGGTTCACGCAGCCGTGGCTCGCAGCGTGCCCGAAGCCCCAGTGCCAGAAGACCCCGTGGAGCGCGTAGCGATGCTTGAAGTGCATCACCCAGGGCACCTTCTCCACATGGTAGGGCTCATCGGCGTCTTCGCGGCTCTTCATGTCGCCGTAGACCGACTTGTCGTAGACCCGGTACAGCCCCCGCGGCGTGGCCCAGCGAGCCCCTTCGCCCGTGGACACCAAGGTGGCGAACAGCAGGCGGTCGCCCCGGCGCAAGGCGAGGGTCTGTTCGGAGCGGTCGACGTCCACCCACAGCTCGTCGGGGCCCACCTCGGGCGGACGGGTGATGGGGCGAAGGACCCGGATGCCGTTCGTTCCCGAGGGCACCCAGCCATCCACGCCCGGCATGATGGCGTTGGGAATGCGCCACCAGCGGCCCTTGGACGCCACCGGCACGGAGTCGACCGTGAGCTCCTGGTGGTAGTCGAGGGTGGCCATCACGGGCGCATCTTTGTGGGGTTCGGTGCGGATGGGCACACCGTCGTAGGCCACCACCCACGCCGCCGCTCGACCCGCTTCGACCGGCCGGGCTTCGAGGTCGCGGCCATGGAAGCGGTCGATGGGGTAGATGAACACCTGGTCGGCGGGAACCACCACGCCATCGCGCCGGCGGAGCACCTGTCCGCGCGGTGTGTCGATGGCCTCGACGAAGTGGTACTTGGGCACACCTTCGAGGTTGTGGGTGGGGCCGCGCCCGGCGTTCCAGTCGCGCAGGCTGTCCCAGGCCGGTGCGCGCCAGCGCCGCCACTTCTTGCCGTAGATGAACGGCACAATGGGCTCGGCATCGGCCACCGAGTCGCGGTCGTAGGTGCCGGTCTCGATGTAGCTGAAGTATTCGTCGGGGTGCGGCTGGTCGAAAGCCGCCAGCTTGGGCTGGAACACGGGCGTCTCGTGCGACGGCTCGGTGGTGCCGAGGCACGTGAACCCTCCCGCGGGAAGCGCGCCCCACATGCCATCCTTGCAGCGCGGACCGGCCACATGGGCCACCACCGCGAAGCTCTCGCCTGGAACCAGCGTGCCTCGTAGAGGACCCCGGCCATCGGGCGTGCGGTAGATGGGCTGCCAACGCCCGGCCGAGCGATACTCGAGAACACCTTCAGGCAGGGCACTGTCCGATGCCACCGCCGGTGGGGTGACGTCGGCGACAGGGTCCTCGGCGGACACCACGGCCGGCGCCATGGCGAGCAGGCCAGCCACGGCCCCGCGCCACCACGCTGGGCGAGATGGTCGATCACACGGGGCACGGCGGAACTCGGGCACCACAGCCTCCAGACGACGAAGTCTTGACACGTCGAGGAGGGAAAGTCCAGACCTCGACACGTCACAGGCACTGGCAGGGGTTCGATTCTGTCCAAGGGCGCCGCTCGCCCGCCATGACATCCAACCTTCAACGGCGGTCAGGCAATCCCGTAGCCGCCGTCGAGCTCGATGACCTGGCCGGTGGTGAACGCCGCCGCATCGCTGCAGAGGTGAACCGCCATACCTGCGATTTCGTCCGGCTGGCCGACCCTCTTGAGGGCAGACCGCTGCTCGTAGGCATCGCGCACGGCATCGGTCTCGACCAGCACCTTGGAGAAGCGGGTGACGATGAGACCAGGCGCGAGCGCGTTCACGCGAATCCCCATCGGGCCGAGCTCGTGGGCGAGCGTGCGGGTGAGGCTGACGAGGCAGGCCTTGGTCATTCCGTACGCGCCCTGCAGCGGGGCGGCGCGCAGCCCGAAGATGCTCGAGATGTTGAGCACGCTGCCCTTCACGCCCGCATCGATCCACCGCTTTGCGAGCGCACGCGTGAGCGCGAAGGGCCCCTTGAGGTTGACCTCGAAGGTCTTGTCCCAGGCCGCCCACTCCACCTTCATCATCGGACCGAAGTAGGGGTTGGTGGCGGCGTTGTTGACGAGGATGGACGGCAAGCCATGGGCCTCGACCAGCTCGGCCACCTGGTCTTCGATCTGTTCGAAGCGACCGGTGTGCATCACGAAGGGAATCACCTTGGTGGGGTCGTCGGGGCTGATGCGGCCGACCGCGACTTCCAGGTTGGGCAGCTTCCGCGACGCGATCACGACACGGGCACCGGCCTGGACCAGTCCGCGGGCGATGGCCTCGCCGATTCCGCGCGAGCCACCGGTCACGAGGGCGAGCTGGCCGGCCAGAGGACGGGAGATGGAGGGGGAGGGGGAAGGGCGGGAATCAGACATGGGCAACTCCAAGTGGGCAATCCCTATCGCAGAGCACCGGGTTCGCAGTTGACCCTCGCGCTGGTGTCGAGTACCCCTTGCAGCAACATCGGGTGTAGAGCCGCGGGGGCGCCCCGCAGAGGTCGAGATGAAGCTGTTGACTCCCCTGTCTGCCGGCCCCCGCACGGCCATCCCCTCCCTCGGCGGCGTGCGCGCAGCGGCCCTGGCCCTCCTCGCGCTCGGCACCGGCTGCAACAGCCAGACAGTCTGGCTGCTGAAGTTCGAAAAGACCCAAGCTGCCGACTGCGAGTCGGGGGTCGAGCACAACTTCGCCAACGCCTTCGTCCCCAGCTCCGAGTCCGACTGGACCACCGTGAACGAGGTCCAGCGCGCCAACGACATCGTGTTCGCCCAGCTCATCGAAGCCGGCCGCGGTGTGGGCATCCTCGTGATGGGCGACCAGGCCTTCCCGGGCGAACGCACCGGCAACGACTGGACCTTCACCTGGACCGACGCCGTGGGCACCGCCAACGGTCAGCAGCACGCCAGCGGCTACGGCTACTTCGAGTACACCGAGACCACCACCGAGTGGGACATCACGCTCGACACCCAGCGTGGCGAGACCACCGGCGAGCTCGAACAGATCGACCTGCTCCGGTACACGTGGCGCGAGAGCGACACCTGGGCCGACTCCGCAGCCGCGTCGGTGGGGTACACCGGCCAGATCCCGGCCGACCAGATGCTCCTCATCACCGACCCCGAGCTCGGTGGCGACGTCCCCGCGGTCAACCGCGCCGACACCGAAGACTGCAACACCAACGCCAACGAGCCCTGGTGCGAAATCGTCGACGTCACCCTGTGCGAGACCCAACGCGACTTCACCGCAACCCGCACGCGCCTCGACGAAGAAGCCTCCTACGCCGCCCTCGCAGGCGTGTCGGGCTCCGCGGGCGAGTGACGCCCCCTCCGTCCCCGAGACTTCCATGGCCGCCCCCACCGGTCCACAGCCTGCGTTCCTGACCCTCCCCGAGCCCCGCGACCGCCTGTACCAGGGGCTCCTGCGCAAGGCCCGCCTGCTCGGGCTGCGCCACCTGCTCGAGCTGGGCACATCCGGTCCGCTCGCAGCACTGGCCCCCACACTGTCTGGCCTCGCCCGCCGCGACAGCCGCACGCTGCTCCGCATGGTCGGGCTCCACGACGTCCTTACGCCCCTGCTGTGCCACCGCGTCGGGCTGTGTGGCCTCGACCAGGTGGTCCAGGGCGCCGTCCCCACCCTCCTCGTCGCCCTGGCTCGGTCTGGCGTGCTCACCGAGTCGCTGCTCTGGGACCACCCGCTCCCCCGGGTCATCGACCCCACCCGCGGCGATGTGGTCACACACCCCGACGGCCCCCTCGATGGCCTGGTCGCCCACCCCGATGGCGCAGAAGTGCGCAAGGGCACGGCCTTCTACCGGCTCGGGCAGCCGCCGGAGAGCTTCCTGGTCGAGCGCCACATCCACCGGCTGGCGCCCGGGCTCACCCTGTCCACGGTCGACTCCAACCCTCTGTCGATGATGGAAGCCCACCCCGACAAAGCCGGCAACGCCTTGTCTCTCGGTGGCCGCAAGCTCGAGGACTGGACCACCGCCCTCACCCACGCCGCACGGGCGCTCGCCGAGTTCCTCCCCGAGTGGTCGACCGCCCTTCCCGGCGCACCGCTTCGTCTGGTGCCGGTGGGCTACGAAGCCGAGCGGCACCTGTCGGCCTCGTACCGCGAAGCCCTCGGTGTGGTGTACCTCACGCTCCACCCCTCACGGCTCACGCTGGCTGAAGCCATCGTCCACGAAGGGCAGCACACCCGCCTGAACACCCTGATGCTGCTCGATGCGGTGCTGAAGAACGGCACCACCACCTGGACGCCCAGCCCGGTCCGCCCCGACCTCCGGCCCCTCAACGGGGTGCTCCTGGCCGCCCACGCCTTCGTGCCGGTCGCCGTCTTCCATGCGCGCCTCGCAGCGGCCCAGCATCCGATGGCCCTCGACCCCGCCTTCCCGATGCGCCGCGCTGCCGTGCTGGTGGGCAACGACCGCGGCCTGCGCACCTGCCGCGAAAAAGCCCACCCCACCGCCGCAGGTGCCCGCCTCCTCGATGCCTTGGAGCAGGTGCACCAGTGGGCCGTCCAGCAACACCCCGGCGGTCTTGCAGGCGCCCGCGAGATGTGCGCAGATGCCCTTCCCGAGGGCGTTCCGGTGAACACGCCCCCCTGCTGACGCACGCGAGGCCCCCATGCCGGAGCGCCCGGAGCTCGACTACCAGCGCGACCTCCTCACCCACACCCTCACCGGTGCCACCATCACCGGGGTCCGGGTGCTCGACCCTGTCCTCCTCCGCATGATGGTGTTGGGCGACGTCGCCGAGCATGTCGTCGGGCGCACCATCGGCCCCATCGTCCGAAAGGCGCACTTCCTGCTCTTCCAGCTCGAGGGGCCGGCCCCCCCGATGGTGCTGGCGGTCAACCCCATGCTCGCAGGCCGCTTCTACCTGGTGCCCGCCCGCAAGCGCACCACCAAAGACACCGGCTTCGCCCTCACCTTCGCCGACGGACGCGAGCTTCGGTACCGCGACCGCAAGCAGATGGGCAAGGTGTACCTGGCCGAGTCTGCCAACGAGACCACCATCCCGGGGCTGGCCAAGGTGGGGCTCGACGTCCTGTCTCCCGCCTTCACCTTCGAGGCCTTTGCAGCGCTGGCCAAGAAGCGCCGCGACCAGGTGAAGCTCTTCCTCATGGACAAGGCCGCCCTCGACGCCTTCGGCAACGCCTACGCCGACGAAGCCCTCTTCGCCGCGGGCATCCACCCCAAGGCACGCGTGCGCGAGCTGTCCCCCGACCAACTGAAGAACCTGCACGCCGCCGCCCGTGATGTGCTCCAGCACGCCAGCGACGTGGTGCGGGAGCGCCAGCCTGCCCTCGAAGACAAGGTCCGCGACTTCCTCAAGGTGCGCAACCGCAAAGGCGAACCCTGCCCCACCTGCGGAGCGCCCATCCGGGTGGCCGGTGTGCGGGGCCACGACGCCTTCTTCTGCGCCACCTGCCAGCCCGATGCCAAGGGTCGTGGGTTCGTGCGCTGGCGCCGGTAGCGCCCGAGACAGCCCCTACAGCGTGAACCACACGGTCGCGCCGCCGTTGTCGTTCACCGTGGCCCAGGCCCGGCCCCCATGCAGGTGCACGATGCGCTGAACCGTGGCGAGGCCAATCCCCGTGCCTGGAAATTCCGAGTCGCGGTGCAGCCGCTGGAAGGGCTTGAACATCTTCGCGGCGTGCTGTTCGTCGAAACCCACGCCGTCGTCGGCCACGAAGAACGCCATCGTGCCGCGGGTGTGGGCCAGGCCGAAGCGGATGGTGGAGGGGTCGGTGCCGCGGGTGAACTTGATGGCGTTGCCCAGCAGGTTGTCGAGCAGGCCGTCGATGAGACGGGGGTCGGCGTGCACCTCGAGGCCGGGCTGGATGTCGAGCGTGATGTCGCGGGGTTCGTCGAGGGCGGCCAGGAGGCGACGGCCCACCTTCTCGGCCCGCAGGGAGATGTGGACCGTCTCGCCGAGCGTGCGGGTCTGGCTGAGCCGACTCAGGGTGAGCAGCCCTTCGATGCGGGCCCGCATGCGCTCCGAGGCGGCATCGATGCGGGACAGGTACGCGAGGGCGTCGGGGTCGAGGTCGTCGCCAAAGTCTTCCCGGAGGGCATCGGAGAAGCCCTGGATGGAGCGCAGGGGCGCCCGAAGGTCGTGCGACACCGAGTAGGAAAAGGCCGCCAGCTCCTGGTTGAGGTCGTCGAGCTTGGCCGTGCGCTCGCGGACCCGACGCTCCAGCGCCCGGTTGAGCTCCTGGAGCTGTCGCTCGGCGCGGATGTGGCGGCTCACGTTGTCGAACACCATCGCCACGAGGTTCTCACCGGCTGGGACCGCATGGGCGCGCAGCCAGCCGCTGGGGTCTTCGGGGTCGCCATAGGGGAGTGGGTCGACCGCTTCGGAGGTGGAGGACGTGGCCACACGGTGCCACATCACGGGCAGGTTGAACGGCGCCGGCGCTTCGAGGGCTTCGGGGATGGCCTCTCGGAGCGTGCGGCCCACCTGGTCGGCGAAGTCGTCGCCCCACTCGTGGGCTGCGCGGTCGTTGGTGTAGAGCAGGCGCATGTCGCCAGGGTCGACGCTCTCCGCACGCCAGATCCCCACGCCGTAGGGAAGCTGGTCGGCGAGGTCGCGGAACATCGCCAGCGACGCCGCTTCCCCACGCAGCTCTGCGCACTCTGTGCGCAACGCCAGGCACTCGTCCTCCAGACTCGCCACCCGCCGCCGAAGAGCGTCCAGCTCTTTGTCCAGTTTCGCCCCATCCATCCGCGCTCCCGGGACTTGGGACCCGGTCCCACGTACCCGCTTCCAACCCGATACACCGCGGATGGCTGGACTTCGATGGGATTTCCACAGGGGGCCCGTGATGGCCACAAGCACCGACGACGCCCGCTGGTCCGTCACCCGGGTCCTGCTGGTGGACGACGACGAGGGAGATCGTCTCCTCGCACAGCGTTCGCTCCGCCGGTACCGGCCGGCTGCGGTCGAAGGCGGCAAGGAAGCGCTCGAATGGATCGATGAAAACGGCCTCCCCGAGGTTGTCATCACCGACCAATTCATGCGGGGAATGGACGGCCTGGAGCTGCTGCGCGAGCTGCGTGAGCGCTACCCCGAGGTGGTTCGTGTGTTGCTCACCGGCCACGCCGACCTCGAGCTGGCCCTCTCCAGCGTCAACGAAGGCCAGGTCTTCCAGATTGCGCTGAAGCACTGGCCCCGAGAGCGCCTGGTCAAGGCCGCAGAGGCGGCTCTTCGCCACGCCGAGCTGCTTCGCACCGAACGCGAGGTCATCCAGAAGACCCTCACCGGCGCCGTTTCCGCACTCGGAGAGGCCCTGGCGCTGGCCAACCCCGTGGCCCTCGGCCACACCCTCCGGGTGGTGAAGAAGGTGGACGCCCTCGCGGCCCGCCTCGAAGCCCCTCGACCGTGGGAAATCACCATCGCCAGCCAGCTCTCGCAGCTCGGCACGGTCCACATTCCCGCTGGCGTGCTCGAACGCGCCCTCCTCGAGCGCGACCTCAAAGAGTGGGAGGTCGAGCTCTACGCCGGCGCCCCCCAGCGAGCGTTCGACATCCTGAAGAACATCCCGCGGCTCGAAGGTGTCCGGCAGATCATCCGCTGGCAGCACGCACGCTTCGACGGCCGCACCCGCGGGGCCCCCAAAGCCGACGCCATCCCACTGGGCTCGCGCATTCTCCACGTCGCAGTCGCGGCCGACCGCCTGGAGATGCAGGGCAACCCGCCCGAAGCCGCCTTGGCCGCCATGATGCAGCAGAAGGGTGTGTACGACCCCGAGGTCCTCGAAGTGCTCCGCGGGGTGCTCGAAGAGGCCCGGGTACCCTCCGGGTTCGTCCGCAAGACCGTCCGCATGACCAAGCTGTACTCGGGGATGGTGTTCGCCGAAGACGTCTACACCGAAAAGGGCCTGCTGCTCACGTCCAAGGGCACCACCGCAAGCCCCGGCCTGCTCGAACGCATCCGAGGCTTCGCCCTGGCCCACGGCATCCAAGAGGTGGTGGAGATGTTCGTGCCCACCAACCCCGAGCGCCTTCCCCAGTCCTACTGACCGTCCGACGGCGAGGCAGCGGGCATCGGCCGACCGCGCAACCAGGCGTACGCGGGCACAGTGACCACCACCACCGCCAACGTCCAGGCCACCACCGAGCCGAGGCCCATCCCCCACCGCGGCAGGGTGAGGGCTGCAAAGAGCGCGTAGGCCGACACACTCGACGCCCCGAGCATCATCGGCCCCACCGCACCGCCCTGCACCGACTCTCCCTGCGACCACCACAGGGACACCATCGACGTGAGGAAGATGGCCGGGAAGACAGAGGCCACACCCGACACCAGCGGCCCGGCCACCGCAGCCAGCCCGACCGCCCCCGCAATGACCACCGCCGCCAGGCTCCCCCGCGCCAGCAGCGTGAAGGGCCCCACCGTGCGTCCGCCTTTGGGTGCGTGCCGTGGCAGCCAGGTGGCCCACACACCGAGGGCCAGGCTGGTCAGGGTGGCCACCACGCCCGGCCCCAGCATGCCGATCGATTGGTCGCGCAGCTGCTGCATCACAAGCACCGCTCCGCCCGCCACCATTGCCCAGACAACCAATGACAGGCCCACCATCGCCCCCAGCCGAACAGAGAGCGACCCCGGCGGCAGCCACCGCGGCCCGATCTGCCACACCTGCAGGAACAGCACATTCACCCACATCCCCACCGGCACCGCACCCATCGCATCCGAGAAGGCGGCAGGCTCTCCGGTGGCAGCCCAGATGCCCGCAGCAGCCGGCACAATGGTGGTGGGCAAGGTCCCGAGGAGCCCCCCGATGCGCCCGCCCAGACGCTCCACCGCCACGGTGGCGCCGATGGCCACGAGCCCAGCCGCCGCCCCTGCGACCCACACACTGGCCATGTCCACCTCCGACCTTCGACGCGCCAGGGTCTTAGCCGCCCGAGGGGCCGTTCAGATCCCGGATGCGCGAGCGCAGTCCGAATGTCGGGGTCGGAGCCTTTCCGTCCGTTTCACGCGGTGCGTTCCCCGGGAGCGATGGCGCACCACGGACGCCCCATCGGACGCCCGACGCCCCGCTGGAGACCGAAAAGGCCCTCACCAGCGCGGAATTCGACAAGATCGCCAGCAACCTGACCCCACTCAATCGATAACTTTTCATTATCCCATACCCCCACCACGAACTCAAGGACTGCCCTCCCAGCTCCGTTCCCCTCAGCAGTCGATCAACCCCAACCTTTCTTCCTGATCGACCAAGATCTCACTTGCAAATCCGGGACGCAGCTGTGAAGATTGAGTCCACAGGGAAACGGCGCAACCTTCCACCGTCCACCGGAACCAGCAACCACCCCCTCAGCCTGCACGCACCAGAGGTACCCATGTCCCTTCCTCCCGAAGACAGCATCATGCCCATCGCACTGCAGCCGCCTCGGCAGGACCGGGTCCTCCCCGCACGTGAGCGCACCCCACGCCGGGTGTCCACGCGCGACGCCATCAAGGTGAACCGCGATGCCCCCCGCACGTCGAGCGCATCGCTCATCGTCGGTGCCATCGCCGCCCTCGTGTTGCTGGCCCTGCCGCTTCCCCTGCTGCTCGACGGCACCGTGTCCATCGCGCCCCGCATGGGCCTGCTGGCCATGTTCGTCGTCCCACCGGTCATCTTCATGGCCGTCGTCCAGAGCCGGTACGGGCACGACGACAAGTAGCCCCTGCCCATGCGCACCCCGGAAAGGCCGACCCTGTCGGCCTTTCTTCGTTCTCGAACACACCCACTCGGTGGCCGCCCCCATCCGGTGCACCCGGCGGATAGGTTGTGGCCATGAACGCACTCCGCCGCTCCCCTGCCCTCCTCACCGGCCTCAGCACGCTCTTCTGGGCGTGCGGCCCCGACATCAAGGGCGAAGGCCTCGGCGACTCGGGCACCACCACCGCCGACACCGCCGACTCCGGCGCGCCCCACGACACCGACTCCGGCTCCGACACCGGCGACACCAACGAGCCCGCCCGCGGCGATGTCACGGTCGAGTACACGGTCTCCTGGGAGCTCGGCGACACCACCGTCGAGCTGTGCGACAGCACCCTCACCCTCGAAGACGTCGACACGAGCTACCGATCCTGGACCGTCTGGACCGACGCCGGCATCGAGCTCGACCTCGACAACCTCCCCGGCAGCGCGCCCGTCGTGAGCCCCGTGGGCGACGGCACCACAGTGAGCCCCGGCGCCTACCGCTTCGTGGTCGACGCAGACTCCGACCCCGACCTCACCGCCTACGACAGCGCCATCGCAAGCGGCGCCACCCCCTACTGCCTGCTGGCCAGCGGCACCGACCTCGCCCTGCGTGCCGCGATGGTGCCCGAGCCCGTCCCCGAGCGCGCCGGGGCCATCACCGCGGTCGAGCTGCGCCTCACGGTCATCTGGACGGATCGGTAGCCTGCAGCTCTTCGAGCACCCGCGAGCGCAGCTGCCCACAGCCGGCGTCGATGTCGATGCCCCGCCGCATGCGCACACTCGCCGGAACACCGTGCTTGCCGAGTGTCTGGACAAATTTCCGCACGCGCTCGGGTGAGCTGGGCTGCCCGCCATAGCCCCCGGTGGGGTTCAACGGAATCACGTTCACGTGGCACAGCAGCCCCGACAGCAGCCGTCCCAGGCGCCGGGCTTCGGCCACGGAGTCGGTCTCGCCGTCGATGAGCGCCCACTCGAAGGTGACGCGGCGGTGGGTCTTGTCGACATATTCGCGGCACGCATCGACCAGCTCTTCGATGGGCCAGCGACGGTTCACCGGCATCAGCGCGCTGCGAGCGGTGTCGGTGGCGGCATGCAACGAGACTGCCAGGGTGACCTGCAGTCCTTCTTCGGCCAGCTGCCGGATCTTGGGCACCAGGCCCACGGTGCTCACCGTGATGTGGCGGGCGCCGATGCCGAGGTCGGTGTTCATGCGCCGCATCGCCGCCACGACGGCATCGTAGTTGTGGAAGGGCTCGCCCATGCCCATGAGCACCACATTGCTGAGGCGCTCGCCGCTGGCCTTCAGGGCGCGGTCGTAGCGCCACACCTGCTCGAAGATCTCGGTGGCGGTGAGGTGCCGCGCAAAGCCCATCTGCCCGGTGGCACAGAACACGCACCCCATCGCGCACCCGGCCTGCGACGAGATGCAGGCCGTGCGTCGACCGTCGGCGTAGTACATCAAGACAGACTCGATGAGGTGGCCGTCGGGGAGGCGGTACAGGCGCTTCACGGTGGCATCGCGGCTGCGCTGCTCGGCGGCCACGGTGAGGGTTCCGAGAACCGTGGTGTCGCGCATGGTGTCGCGAAGAGCGCGGGGCAGGTCGGTCATGTCGTCGACGCTGGCCGCCCCCTTCTCGAAGAGCCAGCGGCGGACCTGCTTGGCTCGAAAGCGCTTCTGCTTGCGCTCGGCCAGCCATGCGACCAGCTCGGACTCGGACAACGACAACAGATCGATGGGTGTGGCCATGGTGACTTCCGGGGGCAAACCGGTGTATCGGTTCTCCCGCCTCGTCGCCGACCTCCGCGCGACCCGGAGGCGCCCTCCGCTTCGAGGTGGTCGATGAAGTCTCGATTCCTGCGCCGCAGCGTCCACGGCTGGCTGGCTCTTGCTGCCACGGCCTGTGCCGGCCACAACCCCCGTCCGTCTGCGCGCGTGTTCTCTGCACCCGACCACGGAGTGGCCATCATCGGACACCGGGGCGCTGCAGGCCTCGCACCCGAGAACACCGCAGCCGCCTTCCAGGTGGCCGCCGACCTGGGCGTGTCGTTCGAGCTCGACGTCACGCTCAGCCAAGATGGCGAGCTGGTGGTCATTCACGACGACACCCTCGACCGCACCACCACCGGCACCGGCGCAGTCGACGCCACCATCTGGGCCGACATCGCGGGCCTCGATGCCGGCAGCTGGCTCGACGACAAGTGGGCCGGCGAGCCCGTGCCCAAGCTGCCCGACGTCCTGTCCGCCTTCGGCCACAAGGTCGTCATCGACGTCGAGATCAAGACGCCTCCCAAGGGTGCGTCGGTCCAGCCCGTGGCCCGTGCCGTCGTGAAGGCGCTCCAAGACGCCGGCCTCACGCAGCGGGCCTTCGTCACGTCGTTCAACCCCTACGTGCTCGAGGCCGTGCGCGCGGCCGACCCCAGCATCCTGCGCGGACAGCTGGTAGCCACCTTCGACGAAGCCGACCTCTCCGGCATCGAAAAGCTCGTCCTGCGCAACATGTGGCTCAACCGCAAGGCCCAAGCCGACATCCTCGCCGCCGAGGCCGCGTTCCTGCGCGAGCGGGGCCCCCGATACGTGAAGGCGATGAAGCGCAAGGGCTACCGGGTGCTGTCCTGGACGGTCAACGACCCCGCCGAGATGCGCGAGATGGCCGAGCTGGGCGTGGACGGCATCATCACCGACCGCCCCGACATCGCCAGACAGACCCTCGGCGCCGCTACGGAGTGAGCCGGCCGCGGAGGTCGGTGAAGTCCACCCAGGGCGTGTCGCGCTCGAGGCACACCAGCAGGTCGACGTCGGTCTCCACCTGCATCATCTCCGACAAGCGAAACGGCCCGAACACGTACGCGTCGTGGCGGAGAAACCACACGCGGTCGGACGCCCTCTTGTGGGCCGCCCGCGACAGCTCGCCCAGCATCTGCTCGTAGGCGGCGCGTTCGTCGGGGTCCCACCGGCCGTTGCCGTCGAAGTCCCAGTGCGTGAGCAGCGCCGCTTCGTGGGCCGCCCGCTCCCGACGCTTGCAGCCAGCCTCGACCGCCTCCACCATGCGCTCCACCGCCGCAGCTTCATCGGGATGGGCCGTCTGGCGCAGCTTGTCGGCTTCCTTGCGCAGCCCGTGCAGCACATGGGCTTCGCGCCAGCGAGACGGAAGCAGCCCCAGGCGAATCAGCACCCACGGCGTGAAGACCGCGGTCCCCGGCAGCGGAAACACTTCGAGGGCCAGAAACACCGCGCTGGCCGGTGCCATCCGCAGGAGGTCGGCGACCTGGGCCCGCGCTTCGGAGCGCTCTTCTGCCGTGAGCGCTCCCCGACCGTGGCGCATCGCCTTGCGCACGAGGGACACCAGCCGGGCCGTCTCGTGCATCTCGCCCAGCACGTGCCCCCAGTTGCGGCGGAGGGTGTCCTTCACCTTCTTCGACATGCGCGCGAAGAACCCGGGCGGATGCTCCAGGTCGCCCAGCTCGGACTGCAAGGCGCGCAGTCCCGAGCTGTCGACGCCGTGGGCATCGAGGTCGTCGACCAGGCGGTCGAGGGCGGGGCGGAGGGCCGTTTCCGGCATGGGAACGGTGGATGCGGAGGGTTCCAAGGCAGACATCTCGGGGGACCGGTTCAGGAGACGAGCGGGGGCACTTCGTCGGGAAAGGCCGCAGCGACGGCATTGTAGCCCCCCATACCGTGCACACCACCACCCGGGGGGCTGCTGGCGGAGCAAATCCAGACCCTCTGATCGGGCGTAGACCACGGCGGGAAGCGGGCGGTGGGGCGGGTGAGCAGCTGGCCGATGGTGGCGGCGCCGCCGTTGACATCGCCGCCCACATAGTTGGCGTTGTGGGCTTGGAAGTCGGCGGGCGCCATGGTGTGGCGGGCCAGGACGCGGTCGCGGAAGCCCGGTGCGTACCGCTCGAGCTGCGCTTCGATGACGTCGGTGCGGTCGACCTCGCAGCCGGCTGGCACGTGGCAGTACGCCCAGCCGGTGTGCTGACCATCCGGCGCCCGCGACGCATCGGCGGCAGACTGTTGGGCCACCAGGACGTAGGGCCGGTCGGTGAGCTCGCCGCGATTGCAGGCACGTTCGCTGGCCGCGATTTCTTCGAGGGTGCCGCCGAGGTGCACGGTTCCGGCATCTGCGACGGTGGGGTCGGACCACGGAATGGGACCGGACAGGGCGTAGTCGATCTTGAACACACCCGGCCCGTATCGAAACGCGCGCAGGCGCTTGCGAAACGCGGCAGGCAGGCGACTGTGGGCGATGCGGGCCATCGCCGCCGGCCCTGTGTCGAAGAAGACCGGACCGAGGGTCTCGACCTCATCGACCGCGGTGATCCGAGTGCCGAGGCGCAGCACTCCTCCCCGGGCCTCGAACAGTGACACCAGCGCATCTGCGAGCGACGCCGCCCCCCCTCGGGGCATGGGCCAGCCCACCGCATGGGCCGCCAGGTGGAGCATCAAGCCGATGGCGGCGCTGGGGGTGTGCTCGAGCGGCAGCACCGAGTGCGCAGCCAGGCCCGCGAAGAGGGCTTGCGCAGGCGCTTCGGTGAAGCGTGCACGGGCGAGGGTGGTGGCGGGCAGGGCAGCAGCCGCTCCGAAGCGCGCCATCAGGAGGGGAGAAGCCGGCCAGTCGGGGGGCCCCATTCCGGCCATCGCGAGTGTGTCGAAGCCCTGCACCAGCGGCCCGATGAACCGCTCGTAGCGATCTCGGTCGTTCCCCAGGAGATGCGCCGTTTCTGCGACACTCCGTCGCAGCACCACCGCGGGACGGCCATCGAGCGGGTGAGCGAGCGGAAGCGCGGGGTGTACCCACTCCAGGCCATGCTCCGCGAGCGGCAGTGTTCGGAAGAACGGCGACGCCACCGCCATGGGGTGGATGGCCGAGCAGGTGTCGTGCCGAAACCCCGGCAGCGTGAGCTCTTCTGTCCAGAGCCCGCCACCTGCGCGACTTTTCGTCTCGTAGACCACCACCGAGCGACCGGTGGCCTGGAGCGCCAGTGCAGCGGCGAGGCCGTTGGGACCGGCCCCCACAACGGCGGCGTCGAATGGGCGAAGAGACATGCACGCTCCGTCGCCTCGGACATTCGAGGCCATCGGTTTTTTCTCGAATCGACCTGTGCACAGACAGCCGCGCGGTCGATACGGGGGGGCCAACGAGCAAGCCCCGTGGCATGCTCAGCATGCGGGCGCCCGAGGGGGACGCAAGCATGCACCAGAGTTCAGGCAACCTGGCTCTCACTTGTAACCAGACTGCATCCCCTCGCGATTCTCGCGAACGACCGGTTACCCCGACCGGGTCTTGAGGAGGAGACATGACCATTCAGTTCACCCGCGCTCTTGGCGCCTTTGGCCTCGTGGGCATCGCCGCCCTCACCACCGGCTGTGAAGACGCCGAAAAGGCCGCCCGCTGCGCCGACATCTGCACCAAGGTGGAAGAGTGCGGCACCCTCAACCCGCCCACCCCCGAGCTTCCGGGCATCGGCTCCGGTGAGAGCGGCTCCGCCGGCGTCGACTGCGCAGCCAACTGTGTGCAGCCCGATGCTTCGTTCTACGGCTACGCCGACTGCCAGCTCGACTGCCTCGAGAGCGAGTCCTGCGGCACGATGCAGTCCTGCTGGGACGCCACCACAGACGTCTTCGCCAAGTACTGCGGCGGCGACGCTCCCCCGGTCGGCTCCGACAGCGAAGCCCCGAGCAACGGCACCCAGACCGGTTCCTCGGGCGCCGACGACGCCGTCACCAACCCCGCCGTCGAAGAAGCCGTCGAAGGCTCCGACTTCGTCGTGAACACCGGCGACAGCCCGCCCTCGCTCGAAGGCCTCTTCAGCGTCTACGGCGAGATCTACGAGTCGAGCAACGCCCGTCCCCCGGGCAGTGTCATCGCCACCGAGCTCTGCTTCCACAACCCGCAGAACTCCGGCTCCGACATCACCATCGACTACTGCGAGTACGGCGTCCCCGGCATCGTTTCCGCACCCATCACCGGTAGCGGCAACGACTTCACGATGTACTTCGTGTACCCGCAGCAGGCCACCATCCTGTTCAGCGGCACCATGTCCGACGACGGCACCAGCATCTCCGGCGCCGAAGCCCTCGTGGTCTACACGTACACCATCGACACCTGGGAAAAGAGCTCCACGGACTGGAACCTCGAAGCCGCCTGCGACGGCAGCGAGTGCACCCCCTGAGTCCACGGTCCCCTCGCCCGGCGTGACACCCTCACGCCGGGTGGCCCCTGCGCCCCGTCCTCTCATGAGGCCGGGGCGTTGTCGTTCTCGCGACCGTGCCGAGGCTCAGGGCCGGTAGACCGCCACATCGGCGAAGGCGAGGCCATGCTCCGAGCGCCCGAAGCTGCCCTCGACCGACCAGGTGTCGATGTCGAGGCCGTTGTCGTCGGGGGCGCGGTACACCTCGCCGTCTTCGGTGATGGCGAGCAGGACGGACTTGTCGAGGGCCGGCACCCACCGCGTGAACCCGGCGGTGTCGCCCTTGTGGATGGTCTCGTAGTCAGAGGTGTAGTGGGCGTAGTCGTCGCCCAGCACCTTCACCCAGCCATCCCACACCGTGACGTCGTGGAGGAAGGTGTCGGGGAGGACCACGGTCTCCCACACGCCTCCGTCGTGGGACGCGAAGCTCAGCTTGTTTTCGTCGCCGATGGCCACGAAGCCATCCGCCGTGGCATGCAGGTCGAAGACCTCGGTGGGCAAGCCCGCGACCGAGTTGAAGCTCTCGCCGTGGTCGGTGGACAGCCACACGCAGCCCACGCCACCGTTGTCGACGCCAGCCGCGAGAACCCGGTCTCCCACGACGTCCACGGCGTTGAAGTGGCAGTCGCCCAGAGGCGTGTTGGCGTCCCAGGTGCGCCCGTCGGAGGAGAAGGTGATGCGCCCTTCGACCCCCACCGCGAGGAACCGGTCGCCCAGCCAGGCCACATCGCGGAGGCCAAGTGTGGGGGCGGTGGTGGTCTCGAAGGTCTGGCCGTCGTCGGTGACCACCACTGTGCCGCTGGTCTCGCCGCCTACAGCCACGAAGAGGTCGCCCCCGGAACGTCCGCTGGAGGCTGCCACGGCCAGGAGGTGGTCTTCCGGCTCGCCGTCGGAGGGCGCACGCAGCTCGACCCAGGACCGCCCGTCGTCGAACGAGCCCACCATCCAGCCCCCGCCACCCGCGGCGATGTGCATCGCCAGGCCTTCTGTGTCGGGCTCCACGGTGGCCACTTCCACACCCGACTGACGGTCGACCAGCGCGAGGGTGGTGAGCCGGCCGAGGATGGCATCGTGCTGGGGGTGGCTCGCGTCGACCACGACCGTCTCGCCAGCCTGCAGCCCGAGCCACGCCGCATCGAGCCAGCCATCCCGCCCCAGCGTGAGGTCGAGGATGGTGTCGGAGGAGACGTCGAGTGGGGTGTCGAACCGGACCTCGAGCGTGGGCAGCCAGGTGACCAGGGCAAAGTCGCCGTCTACGTCGTGGCCGGTTCCGTCGACCTCGAGCGGACCGTCCAGCGCCAGCTCGATGGCACACAGGCCCGAGTCGAGCGCGGCCCGATTGTGGCTGGGCAGCTGGATGGTCTGGTTGGGCTGGAGGTCCAGAGAGAGGCCGTCGAGCTGCACCGCCTGACGGTCGCCGCTGCACATCTCGGACGTGACCGAATGAAGTGCGAGCGACACCCGAGTCAGGTCGACGCCTTCGGTGGGGCCCATGCCCACAGTGAGGTTGCCCGGGTTGCCGACTCCGGTGCTGTGGTCGGGACCGCGCGCACGGCAGCCCACACTCGCCACGAGGACCAACGAGAGAAGACGGGTGGAGGGGGTCATCGGTCGGTCTCCTGGCCGGCGTGGTCGGGCGCCGGCGGGCGGTCAGAAGCAGACAGCGGAAAGAAGTGCAGGTGGATCTGGACGACTTCATCGGCCGGCTCCTGCGCGCCGTCCACCAGCTCCAACAGGCGGTCGTACATGCTGTTCAGCTCCGCTTTCAGGCGCGGCACCAGTGCCACAGGGACATTCGCGGTGACCGCCAGGAAGTGGCGCTCTTCGGCAGGAAAGCGCTGGATGGCGCCCCGAGCCAGTCCCAACATGCCCTCATGGTAGTTCTGTACCGCCAGACGCGCGACCTCATGTGGCGTGACGACCCGCACCTCACGGGGCTCCCACCGTCCGTCGGCCGACCGCACGAGCATCCCCAGGTCTTTGAGGCAGTCGAGGGCCGCCCGCGCTTCGTCGACCGTGATGTGGGGCGACAGAGACCGGGCCACCCACACGGGATCTGCGCAGAAGTCCGACAGCGACGCCAGCTCGCGCACCGCGGGGATGTACCAGTGGCTGAGGTACCGAAAGCCTTCGCCTTCGAGCTTGCGGGCTTCGCGGAAGTGGCGGGTGGCGGACAGGCGCGCCCAGGCTTCGTTCTTCTCTCGCGCCGAGCCCGCCTGGTCGAGCAGCACCAACGCGTGGAAGAAGTCGGCGTCCTCCTCTTCGAGCCCGATGGCGATGGCCACCTTGGGGAGGGCATCTTCGGTGAGGTTTCGCCGACCCGCGATGACATCGGCGAGAAAGCTGGGCGAGCGCTGGCCGGTCCGTCGTGAAAACGCGCGGTGGCTGTAGCGCGGGTTGTGCGCCTTCTTCGCTGCGAACCAGTCGCGGAGGTACTTGCGATAGTCGAGGTACCCGAAGACTGTGGGGAAGGGGTCGACCCGCATGGGCCCTCCTGAGGCGGGTGGGGCGGCACGCAAAAACAGTACACTTCTGGACGAACACCGGCACCCGGCCTGTACGGTCACGGCGACCACGCGGCACGGCAGCAAGACCCGACAACAACGTCTATCACGCCATCCTCCCACAACATCCCGCCGTACTACACGCCAGTACGGTTTCTGTGCGGTGTACTGGACGCCCATCAGATCGACGCCCGGAGCCAGCCACCGCCAGTACACCTCGACCTGCTCTGGCAAGGTCCTGACTCACTCCGCGGCGTTGGAGTGGGACAAGTCCCCCGGGGAAATGGTATCAACGACAAAACGCCGTGCCCTGGCGGTGTCCACCTGGAGACACGATGACCAAGATCTACGGAGCCCAGCTCACTCTGCTCGGCCTCACGCTCGCACATCTCGCGGGCTGCGGCGGCGGGTGTCCCGACGGGTTCGAAGAGAACAAGGACGACAAGTCCTGCACCTGCCCTGCTGGCACCATCCTCAACGAAGCTGGCGACGGCTGCATCGACGTCGGCGGCGACGACGGCGGAGGCTCGGGCGGCGAAGAGACCGACACCGACACCGACACCGACACCGACACCGACACCGACACCGATGCGGACACCGACGCCGACACCGACACCGACGTCCTGCCGGAAGGCTTGTACGACGGCGAGCTCACCTTCGAGGCCAAGGTCGACCCCGACGACGAAGAGACCATCATCCGTCCCGGCTACGACGCCTCGCTGCTCGGGTGGTCTGCCTGGTCGTACGCCGAAGGGGACCGGCTGGTGGTCTACATGTCGTCCACGCCCGACGTCTCCTGCGAAGAAGTCGCGCTCTACCTGGGCAAAGACCCCGACGACAACCCCGAGACCCCGCGTCCGGCCTACGACCCCACCGGCCTGTTCACCGCGAACACCTGCAACCTCTCGCTCACCTGGAACGATGCCGGGTATGGCGAGTACTCCGAGTCGTCGCCGGCCGACTTCCGCGAGACCCTCGAACCTCTGGCCTTCGTGGAGTGCCCCCTCGGCGAGGGTTCGTTCGTGTCCACCTCCTTCGGTGGCTCTGCCGGCTACTACTGGCTGAACGAAGAAGACGCGAACCTGGCCTGGTGGTTCACCGGTCGCGCAGCCTGGGGCGAAGTCACCCGCCTCGAGCAGGTGGCCGACGGCGTGGAAGTCGACGCCGAGGTCGACCTCATCGACGGCGAGTTCCCCATTGCAGCCGAAGCCGAAGAAGCCACTCCCCGCGGCACCGGCAAGGGCACCATCGTTGCGCCCAACTGCCCCGACCTCGGCGACACGCCCCTCTTCGAGTAGCACCCGGTGGGGAGGGCGCCTTCCCTGGCCCCTCCCACCCCCAAGAACGACCACGGCCCGTCACGAAGACGGGCCGCTTGCGTTCTTGGAGCCGCGAATCAGTCTTCGCGACGCCGCATGCCGAAGCTGGCGAGACCAGCGAAGAGGGCCAGGAGGCCTGCCGAGCCAGCGGAGCCGGACACCGTGCTGCAGCCACCCTTGAAGTAGCCACCGGTTGCGAGGGCTTCAACCACCACCTCGGGCTCGGGGGCCTGGTAGCCAGAGCCGTTGTTGTTGGTGGAGTCGTCGCGGTCGCCCGGGCCACCGAAGTCGGTGACGTCGACGATGAAGGCGTCGGAGCGGTCGGCAAAGGTCCAGGTGTCGAGCATCGAGCGGTCGCCCTTGCCCACGTCGTCGAAGTTGCCCCAGGCGCGGGACGAGACGTTGGGAATGGGCTCGGAGCCGATGCCGTCGGGGATGACGCCGTCGGGACCTGCGGCTGCAAGAGCCAGCTCACCGTCGGGCATCGCAACGTCGTCGCCGGCCACGAGTGCGTCGTTCCAGAACATCGGCGCGGGGGTGTCGCTGCCGCCGTCGTGGAGGTAGGTGCGCAGCCCGGGGAAGGCGGTCTCGATGTCGTCGGCGAGGAAGTGCAGCTCACCGATGGACAGGGTGACACCACACTCGCCAGCGCCAGAGATGTAGCCGCCGTCCCAGGTGTGGCCGTCCCACTCCACCTCGATGTCCTCGGGGCCGTCAGAAAGGCCACTGAGCACCACGTTGGTGTTGTCGGTTGGGTCGACCACGCCGTCGGCCACGTTGTCGCAGACGATGCGCCACGTGCCACGGTGCGACACGGAGAAGCGGAAGACGCCGCCGAATTCGTCGCTGCGGTCGTTCATCTCGAACTCGAGGCCCGACGCATCCGGCGTGACGGGGGCGTCACCGACCACCGAGGGGGGCGAGAGGTAGAGGGGAATGTCGGGCTCGACCTCGGCCTGGTAGCGGTCGACACTGCGGCCCGCATCCCAGCCGTCGACGCCGTGACCGGTGGCCATGGCGGTCCAGCGGTGGCCCGTCCAGCCGTTCAGCTCGAGGGCGATGACAGCCGAGCGACCGTCCTCACCACCATCGACGCGGCCGTAGAACATGCCGTCGAAGCCGTAGGGGTCGTCGTAGCCGCGGGCGTCGAGCATCCAGTCGAGGGAGTGCAGGCGTCCGCCGCTGTCGGTGGCGTCGACGACCGAGATGTCCCAGTCACCGCGCTGCTCGACCTGCGGCCGGAGCTGGTAGGCGCCATCGGGCAGCCCACTCAGCACCATCTCTCCACCCGACACGAGCACGCCGAGGTCGGTGCCATCGGGTGCGCGAACCACCATCCCACCGTTGCCGGTGAAGCCGATGCGTTCGGTCTCGGGATCGACGATGTCGACGTAGAGCACGTTGTCGACGAGGAGCCATTGCCCTGGAAGCTGAGCACTGCCTTCTGCGTGCGCAGCCGGCGACATGGCGAAGAGAGAGATGAGAATCGAAGACATCATTGGTCTTACTCCTTCTCAGCGTCGTCGGTCGTAGGCGCCGGGTCGACGATTACGAACTCAACGCGCCGGTTTTGCGCACGCCCCTTCGAGGATCCGTTGCTGGCAATCGGCTTGGTCTCGCCGTAGCCCACCGCTTCGAGTCGGTCTGCCGCCACCTCGTGGCCAATCAGCCACGCGCGCACGCTCTCGGCGCGCTTCTGCGACAGCTCCATGTTGAAGTCGTCTTTGCCCTTGCTGTCGGTGTGACCGGCAACCTGCACCTTCTTGATGTGCGGGTTGGCGATGAGGACAGTGGCGACTTCGGTGAGGAGCTCGAACGACTCTTCCTTGATCACATCGGAGCCGGTCTCGAAGAAGACCTTCTCCAGGATGTCGATGCGTTCCGCGGAGAGCTTGGTCTTCGCGGCCTTCATCGTGACCTCAATCACTTCGTCCTTGGAACGGTTGATTCCAACTTCGAAGCGCTGCGGTGAGCGGTCCTCGGCCTGCACCACGAGCTCGTGGTTGCCGATTCCCAGCAGAACGTTGTATTCGCCCTTGTCGTCGACGGGGTGTTCCCCGGTGGCGTGGCAGCCGAAGTTCTGTTCGGGCACGAGCCACTTGACGGAGGCATCGGTGACGGGTTCGCCTTCGGGGGTCTTCACGACCACCTTCAGGTTCCGCTCGATGCGGGCGAGCTGAATCTTGATGCGGTTCTTGCCCGGTTCCAGCGTGGTGGCACCGGCGCCGGTGTAGCAGCCGCCGTACGTGGCCTCGGCCTTGAAGTCCTCGCCGGGGAGGCCTTCGAAGCGCGGGACGTCGGGGGTCTTGTGGGTGGACGGACCCTTGGGGCCCACCACGCGGACGTCGGCGCCTTCCACCGGGTCTTCGCCGAGCAGGACACGGACCTTGAGGCGCCCGATGTCGTCGGGGCAGCCGTCCATGTCGCGCCAGCCGTTGAGGGTCTCGGGCTCTTCCACACACTCGTCGGCCTTGTCCGGGATGCCATCGCCGTCGGTGTCGCGCGGCGGACGGTCCTTCTCGGACTCCCAGCCGAAGCCCACGAACGTGCGGAAGACCGCAGCGCCCGGACCGCTGGTGATGGCGTGGGCCCCACCTGCCATGAAGTGGAAGCCACTCTCCGCCTTGTAGCGAGCGTGGTAGAGCATCTCGGAAGGGGAACCTGTACCGGGGACCGGATTCTCGATGAACGAGGGCTCGAGACGGGTTTCCGCCGTGATGCCCCAGCCGTCTGCGGGAGTCACGCCAGCCGCCAATCCGACCAGGACCGAGTTGGCCCCGTCGGTGTTCGATGCACTCGCCGGATCGAACTGCATTCCGACATCACCCGAGAAGGTGAAGGCGCCTGCTTCCGCAGACCCTGCCACCGCTGCGCCGCCCGCAAGACCATTGTTGCCCAAGAATCGGTCAGCGTCACCAGTGGGAATGTCCAGCCACGGAACAACACCGGCCTGGATCGGCCCATCTTCGGTGATGAAGGCCACCTGACCGCCCAGGCGAATGTCGCCAAAGCCGCCGCCACCGGGCGTTACGTCGCTCTCGGAGTCGAAGTAGACCGGCGCTCCAACGAAGATGCGCAAGCGATCGATCGGGGCATAGCCACCCGAAATATTCATCGCGAAGACGTTGTCGAGCACATCGAGCTCTTCCGAACAGGCTTCGTCGATGCAGTACGCCATCGGCTTCTCGGCGTATTCGAGGATGCCGCCCGCGAAGCCCTGGACGCCAGACCATCCACCCACACGGTGCACGCGCAATGGATCCCTCGGGTCGCCGTCGAACGGTGCGGGGAAGAAGTTGTGGGCATCGGTGCCACCGGCGTTGAGGTCGGGGGCTTCCTGTGCCTTGGCCTTGGTGGCGAAGGTGAGGACACCGACGAGTCCGGTGATGAGGACGGGCGAAGCGCGCATCGGGTTTCTCTTCCGGTGACGTTTCGAAGGAACAACCAAGCCCGGGGAGTGAGGCGCAGGGGCGCACCTGTGGCAAGGCTGTGTCTGGCGGGACCGACAGAGCTTTACGCATCTGCTGCATCGATGTGCTCACAAGCGCCTTGCAGCCCCCCCTGAGGGCCCCCGGGTAGTCGTCGATAACAGCGCGATAACGGGCGTTGACACATCCGTGACGCCCAGCGGGCCGACCGCCCCCCCCAACCTCGCTGAAACATCGAGGCTCCGGCGCAACAGACGTCCAGGCCCGGTTCAGATCGGGTCAGGCTACGATGCCTCGGTGTTCCGCCACCTGCCACGTGCACCGCACGCTCGATTCCGCCAGGCCGTCGGCGTGATCTCGTCGACGCTGCGCCCCTTCACGGCGGTGGTCTCCGCGCTGGGGCTGTGGACCGCCTGCGCCGACGACAAGCAACCGTCCACCGACTCAGGGGCGCCTGTCACCACCGACACCGCGCACCCCTGCCCCTCCGACCCCACCTGCAACGGCATCGACGACGACTGTGACGGCCTGGTGGACGAGCTCGCCGAGCCCGCGATGGCCCTGTGGTACCCCGACCTCGACGGCGATGGCTTCGGCGACCCCTCCGCAAGCGTGGAAGCCTGCGCCCCACCCACCCACCACATCGCGGTGGCCGACGACTGCGACGACGCCGACCCCATGGTGCATCCCGAAGCCTGGGACCCGGTCGGCGATGGGGTTGACCAGGACTGCGATGGCGCCGACGCCGTGTGCGGGTCCACAGGCGGCCCGCGCTCTGTCTACGACGGCGACGTCACCTGGACCGGCGCCACCGCCCTCACCAACGCCGCCGCATTCTGCACCGAGTTCGACGGCATCGCCGGCACCCTCACCATCACGGGCACCGCCTGGACCGACCTGTCCGCGGCCAGCTGCGTCTGCGCCGTCACCGACGGCCTGGTGGTCACACACAACGCCTCGCTGGACACCCTCGCCGGGCTGCCCACCGGCCGCGCCATCGGTCGCATCGTCGCGCTCACCGACAACCCCGCCCTCCTCTCTACAGCCGGTCTCGACGGCACCACCTGGACCGGCGTCTCCAGCGGCAACGAACGCCTCGACATCCGCCGCAACCCCGTCCTCACCGACCTCTCCGGCTTTGGGGGGTGGTCCCACCTGGACCAGCTCCACATCCGCGAGCTCGACGCCCTCACCCACCTGTCCGGTCTCCCCGACCTCACCCGCGTCACCGAGTCGGCCGAGCTGCGAGACAATCCGCTCCTCACGCACGTGGACGGGCTCACGAGCCTCGCCGAGGTGGTCGAGCTGCGCATCGAGGACAACCCCCGCCTGGCACACCTCGACGGCCTCGGAAACCTGAAGTCCACAGGCTACCTCACCCTCGGCGGCAACGCGGTCGCCGACCTCACCGACTTCGGCGGCCTGAAGGCCATCGACGACCGCCTCACCATCCGCGGCGCCCCGGCCCTCACCCGCCTCGACGGCCTGGTGCAGCTCGAGCGCCTCGGCGGCCTACGGGTCGAGGAAAACCCCGTGCTCACCGACCTCACCGGCCTCCGTGATGCGCGCGCAGCCGAGGGCATCGGCGGCACGGTCGAGCTCCACAGCAACCCCATGCTCACCGACCTCGCCGGGCTGGACTGGGTGACCTGGGTGCACGGCGACGTCATCCTGGGTGGAAGCGCCGACCTCACCCCCTTTCAGTCGCTGCATGGCCTCGAACAGCTCGAGGTGGTGACCGGCGCCTTCGTGGTCCAGCGCGTGCTGCTGCTCGACGACCTCGAAGGGCTCGACGTGCTCCGCGAGGTGGGCTCTCTGCGCATCGACGGCACCGACCAACCCACCACCGACCCCTTCCAGCTGGTGGGCGCCCCCGCCCTCGAGGTGGTCCACCAGACCCTCGACATCCGCAACCACGCCACCCTCACCCACCTCACCGGCCTCGAAGCGCTGCACACCACCGGCAACCTGCTGGTCCTCGACAACCCGATGCTGGTGTCGCTCGACGGCCTTGACGGTCTCCGCGCCGCCGACACCCTCATCGCCTTGCGCAACCCCCGCCTGCAAGACGTCTCGGCGCTGTATGGGCTCCAGGCTGTGGGCGACGTGTGCCTCGATGTTCCGGGCGACCCCACCGAACCCGACGCGCTGCTCGCAGCCCTCGGCACCACCGAGGTGTGTCCATGAGAGCGCCCCTGCTCCTGTTGGCTGCGATGGCCTGCGAAGACGCGAAGCCGTCCGACAGCGCCGCGCCGGGCACCACCACCACGGGCACCACCGACGACCTCCAGACCCGCGACTCCGACGGAGACGGCCACCCCGATGTGGCCGACTGCGGACCGGCCGACCCCACCGTCTACCTGGGCGCCCCCGAGACCTGCAACCGCATCGACGACGACTGTGACGGCACTCCCGACAACTCCCCGGTCGACCCCATCACGGTCTACACCGACCACGACGGCGACGGCTTCGGCGACCCCACCACCGCCACCGCTGCCTGCCAGGCCAGCATCGGCGAGTCCACCCGCGCCGACGACTGCGACGACACCGACCCCCTCGTCCACCCCGACGCCACAGAGGTGTGCTGGTCGGGGAAGGACGAAGACTGCGACGGCGACCCCGGGTTCTGCGGGCCCACGGGCACCCTCACCCCCGGCGCCCTGACCGCACGGTGGAGCGGCGCGGCCGGCGACCTGCTGGGCACGCGCGTGGTGTGGTCGGCGCACCCGTCTGGTGAAGGGCCGGCAGTGCTGGTCGCAGGGGCACCCGGGGCACGGGCCGGAGCTGGCGGAGTGATGGTGCTCGACACACCGCTGGCGGGCGGTGGCGTGGTCGAGCCCACCATCGGTGGTTCCGGCGTCGACCGGCTCGGGACCGGGCTCTTCGCTCCAGGCGACGTCGACGGTGATGGCTTTCCCGACCTCCTGGTGGGGGCCACCGGGGCGCATGGGGCGCGCGGGACCGTGCAGCTGTTCGCTGGTGGCGTGAACGGCTGGGACACCGTGCGTGCGGTCGTTTCCGGAGGGTCGGTGGGCGACGGCGCCGGGCATGTCGTGAGCGCTGGCGACACCAATGGCGATGGGTCGGTCGACCTGGCCGTGGGCATCCCGGGCGAGATCTCCGGAGGGCTTCGCGGTGCGGTTGCCGTGGTGTCTGGCCCCCTCTCCAGCATGGACCCCCACCTCTCCAGCGCCACCGCCACGGTTCGCGGAGACAGCCCCGGCGGTCGCACCGGCTACAGCCTGGCGATGGACCACGACCTCGACGGCGACGGCCTCGCCGACCTCGTCGTGGGCGCGCCGCGGGAAGGGGCCGGCCGGTTCGCCATCTTCCTCGGCCCGGTCTCCGGGACCACCACCCTCGCCGACGCCGACCACCGCTACGACAGCGACGGCACCGCCTTCGAGCTGGGTCAAGACGTCGCGTGGCTGGGCGACACCGACGGCGACGGCGCCCCCGACCTCGCCGTGTCCGCGCCCGGTGGCTCGCTGAATGGCGCGGTGCTGGTCTTCTACGGTGCCGACATCCAGGCTGCCGGGGCCGTTCTCGACAGCGCAGCCGTGGGCGCAGCCGTGCTCGGCACCCAATACTCGGCCGGCGGTGTGGCCCCCATCGGCGATGTGAACGGCGACGGCCTCCCCGACGTCCACGCGGGCGGTCCCGGCATCCACTGGAGCCCTCTGGCCGGAGGCATCGACGCCGACGAAGCCGACCTGTGGCTCATCGCCGAGACCACAGCAGACGGCCGCGACGTTCCCGGCTGGCTTCCCGCCCATCTCGGCCCGGGCGCCCACCCCGACCTCGACGAAGACGGCTATGCCGAGGTCATTTTCGCCGGCCCCGGCCTCGCCCCTTCCGGCCGGACCGCCGCGGGCGAGCTGCAGGTGCTTTCCCCCGCCGGCTTCTGACCCGCTCGTCGAGGCCCGGCACCGTGGGCTCCGGTCGTCCGCCGGCGCGCTCCACCAGACCCTTCGTCGCCCCCAGAGCCACCAGAGCGGCCTGGAGGTCGCCGTGGAGCGGTGCCTCCACCTTTCCGGCCCGGGCCACATGGAGGAAGGGGCGCAACAAGCCTGCCTTCTCGGCGAAGAACCGCTGGGTGGGGCCATGCTCGCCCGCCAGCGGGTGACCGCGTCCCGCGAGGGCTGCCAGGGCTGGCTTGGGGGGACCGTCGAGCCGAATGCGCAGCACACTGTGACCCGCCACCGTCCCCATGGACCGCCAGCTGGCCCCACGGACCGTCCCGCGCTCCGCAGCCTCGCCGATGACCAGCGCCACCAGCTCGGTGGCCCGCCCGTGCGCACCCGACGGACGCTTGCCCCAGGGATGGGTGGCCCAGCCGCCCGGGACCTTCCAGCGGTCGAGCGGCGCACCGCGTTCGAACACCACCACCGTCTCCACCTCGGCGGTCTGAGGAAACAAGTCGAGGGCCGCGACGCGACGCGCATGCATGCCATGGGCGGCCAGGACGTCCATGTCGCGGGCCAACGCTTCGGGACCACAAGACACATACACGATGCGCTGCACCCGACGCGCCATGGCAGCCAGGACCGACGGCACCGCCCCGCGACGGGCTGGGTTGAGGATGGCCACCTCGGCCCCTCCGACCAGCTCCCGACGGTCGAGAACATCCTCGACGCGGCCTTCCAGGACCGTGAGGTTTCGAGGAGCCCCCGCGCGCGCCGATCGAACGGCCGCCGGCACCTCCTCCACCGCCACCACCTTGCGCCCGGGGTCGCGGGCCAGCATCCGGCCGTAGGCGCCCACACCAGCGTACAGGTCGAGCACCGACCGCGCGCCCCCCACACCTTCTGCCACCAATGCATGCAGCTGGCGGGCATTGTCGGGGTCGACCTGGAAGAATGCACCCGGATGCATGGACAGCTCGGTGTCGCCGATGCGTTCCGTGAGGCGCTGCACACCGGCCACCACCCGAGGCGCCGCACCCATCACCCGCTTTCCGGCCTTGTCTGCACGGCTCACGGCCACACTGGCCAGCCCCGGGATCTGTCGGATCAGCCCCCGTGCAGCCCGCGCACCGCCATCCAGCTCCCCGCCCTTGCAGGCGAAGACAGCCTGCAGCTCGCCAGTGTGGTGCGACACGCGCAGGTCGAGCGAGTGCACCCCGCGGCGTCCGTCCAGCCACTTCACCAGCGGCGGCAAGGCGGTCCGCAGCCCGTCGGCCAGCACCGGGCAGTCTGGTGTGTGCACGATGTCGCCGGTCTTCTGGTTGCGCAAGCCCATGCGAATCCCCCGAGAGCTGCGCTCGATGGGCAGCTTCAGGCGGTGCCGGTAGGCCTCGGTGCGGGTGGCCGGAAGCACTTCGACGGCGTCCAGATCGATGTGTTCGAGCAGGTGGGGGTACCGCCCCAGCGCCCGCCGTAGCCGCGCCCCCTTGGTGGCGAGCTGCTCGGGTACAGACCGACCGAGCTGCGGACAGCCGGGACAGGTCGGGTGGTGGATGCACTTCATGGGGGGCTCGGTGGGCAACGAGGGCGGCGGACCGTATCGGCTTCGCGGAGGGTGGGATAGGTGCCCATGATGTCCGACCCGGCTCCCCACCCCGTCCCCCGCTTCCTGCTCGACCGTGCCGAGCAGGCGCCCCGGGCCACCCTCTGTGTGGTCCCCGAAGCGATGCACGCCGCGCTCCCCGGCGGACAGCCCCACCCAGATCTCCCGGGCTGGTGGACCGTCGAGGTGGCCGAAGCCGCACGCCAGGTGGCAGGTCTCGCACAAGCCCTCGCCGACCTCGGCGTCCAGACCGGCGACCGCGTGGCCATCGTGGCCGACACCTCCCACCTGTGGGCGGCCGTCGACCTCGCCATCCTGTCGCTGGGTGCCGTCACCGTGGGGCTCTACCCCAACCTCCCGGTCCCCCGCCTGCAGCAGCAGCTCGCCCACTGCGGCGCACGGCTGGCCATCCTCCAAGACCACCGCCTCGCCGCCCACTTCGCAGAAGCCACACGGTCGGTTCCCCTCGGCGTCCGCGTGCTGTACCCGGGGGGCGCCACACCCGCCCTCACCCCGAGCCCCGCCACCGTCGCCTCCCTCCGGGCCCGTGTCGCCGCGGTCGACCCCGATTCCCCCGCCACCATCGTCTACACCTCCGGCACCACGGGCGACTCGAAGGGCGCCGTGCTCACCCACCGGGCCTTCCACCACGTCGTCCACCACAGCCGCGATGCCTTCCCCACCCGCCCCGGCGACCGCAGCGTGGTGTTCCTCCCGATGGCCCACGTGCTGCAGAGGTTCGCCACCTACCGGGGCCTCGTCGACGGCATCGAGGGCTGGTACGCCCCCCACATCGCCGGCCTCCCCGACACCATCCGCGCCGCGCGCCCCCATGTCCTCGTCGCCGTGCCCCGCGTGCTCGAGAAGGTCCGCATCGAAGCGCGCAAGCAAGCCGACAAGCGCGGCGCCCTGGCGCTCTTCGACTGGGCGTCCTCGATTGGCAGCACCCCACGCACCAGCTCCTGGCGCGACCGGGCCCGCTTCGAGGTCGCCGACCGCCTCGTGCTCCGTCGCATCCGACGCGGTCTCGGCGGACAGCTCCGCGCCATCGTGAGCGGCAGCGCCCCCCTCGACCCCGCACTCGCCCGTTGGTTCGAAGGCGCGGGCATTCCCGTGCGCGAGGGGTGGGGCCTCACCGAGACCTGCGCTCCGGCCACAGCCGACCCCCTCCACGCCAGCAAGCCCGGCTCGGTGGGCAAGCCTCTGGCTGGTGTCCAGGTCCGGGTCGCCGCAGACGGCGAGCTCGAAGTGGCCTCTCCCGCGCTGTTCTCAGAGTACTTCGACGCCCCCGAGGCCACCGCCGCCGCCTTCACCCCCGATGGCTGGTTCCGCACGGGCGACCTCGGCCGGGTCGACGCCGACGGCTACGTGTGGATCACGGGCCGGAAAAAAGACCTCCTCATCACCGCGGGTGGGCGCAACATCGCCCCCACTCCCATCGAGCAGGCCCTCCACGTCGATGGCGTCGGCCACGCAGTCGTTCTCGGCGACCGTCGCCCCTATCTGGTGGCCCTGTTGTTCCCCGACGCCGACGCCCCGGTCCCCGCCCCCACAAGCGCCATCACCGCAGCCATCCACACCTGGAACCGCAGCCAGCCCCGCCACCAGCACGTGGTCGACTGGCGGTGGGTCGACCACCCGCTCACGGTCGAGAGTGGTGCCCTCACCCCCACGCTCAAGGTCCGTCGGTCGATGGTCGCCCAACAGCACGCCCAGCACGTGAACGGCTTGTATGAGCGCTGAATCGGGCGCTGCTCGGTGGCCCTACCCCACCACAAAGCGCACAGTGGGCCCCGCCTCCACCACCAGCTCGGTGGTGTGGTCCACGAAGTCGCCGTCCATCATGAAGCCCTGGCCGGCATCGCCGCGGATGACCAGCCGCTTGCCCAGTGTGTCGATGATGTCGGGCTGGCCGAGCGGCTGCCCCATCGGGATGCGGTGAAAGCGCGTGAGCACCGACATCGGCGGACAGTGAAAGCCCAGCACGTGCAGGTGGCCGGGGTTGCGGCTGGCGTTGTGGAAGAGCTTGAAGCCCAGCCCGATGTCGTCCATCGTTCCCACCGCGATGGAGGCGTAGGACCGGGGCGTCCAGGGGGTGCCGTCGAGCGTGACCTCCGCGCTGTCCGGTGCGAACACCCGCTTCGAGAGCGCCCCACCCACCGCTGTGCTCGCACATACCTGCGCCACGAGCTTCACCGCCTTCCACGGTGTGGGCTGCGCGCCGTCCTCGTACATCTTCATGAAGCGGTAGAGCACGCCGGTTCCGAAGAGAAAGCCCGCATGGGCGCCGTTCACCACCATCACGGTGCGCTCGACCGTCTCGAACGCCTGGCCAGCGTGCCAGGCCTGCACCACCCTTCCCAGGAGGGCGTCTCCACCGAGCTTCTGGCCGATGTTGGACGCCATCGTGTTGAGCGTGCCGCCCTTCAGGATGGCCACCGCCGGCAGCTGCAGCGTCCGGAGGTCGTCGCCACGCGCACCGTCGCCATACACCACCACCAGGGCCGACAGCACCTTGTGCAGGGTGCCATCCCCACCATTCACGCACACCACGTCCACGTCCCGGTCGCGGAACCCTCGCACCGCATCGTGGAGGTGGTCGATGCTTTGGGGCTGGGCCACCTCTCCGGCCTCGCCCAGCACATAGGCGAGGCGCTCCACCAGCGCGGGGTCGCGGCGATTCTTCCCGCTGCGGGGGTTACTCACGACAGCGATTCCCGGCACACGCGCCTCCATGTTGGGCGTGCGCCTTATCGGCTCACCGCAGGTTGCCCATGGACCGCTCCCACGTCGCCGCTCTGCTCGACGCCCACACACCCGCCGATGCCGAAGAGCACGGGGCGCTGTCCACCATCCGGCGCGTCCTCGCCGAGACCCCTCCGTCGGTCGACCTCTTCGACAAGCGCCAGACCACCCCCGGTCACTTCACGGCGTCGGCTGTCGTCGTCTCTCCCGACCGCCAGCACGTGCTGCTCATCCACCATCCCGCCTTCGGGCTCTGGATCCAGCCGGGCGGTCACACCGACCCCACCGACCGCTCCCTGCCCGAAGCCGCCGCACGCGAGCTCCGCGAAGAGACGGGCCTCACCGCGCCACTCCTCGGCCTGCTCGACGTCGCAGTGCACCGGGTCCCCGACGGCATCAAGGGCCAGCCCGCCCACCTCCACCTCGACCTGCGCTTCGCCTTCACGGTCTCGATGGAACCACCGCCTTCCGGCGACATCCCCGCCCGGTGGTTCCCCGTGAACACCCTCCACCAGGTCCAGACCGACGACTCGGTCCGACGTGCGGTGCGCCGGCTTGGCGGGGTGTCTCCGGCCTAGTTCTCTGCTTCTTCCGGCGTCCAGGTGCCCGCCCGACCGTGCTTGCGGACCAACAGCACCTCGTGCTCGCTCTTGCGCTTGAGGCGGTTGACCTCGACTTCCGTCCACCGACGGCCCGGCGCACTCACGCGCACAGTGTTCTTCGACCACGGCCAGCGGCCCACCTTCACTTCGATGGGCGTGACCCCCAGGTACTGGCGACCCAGGCGCACTTCCGCTCCGGGGGGGTCGGACGTGATGACGGCGCGGTGCCGACATCCACTCGCTCCCAGCAGCCCGACCAGGAGCAGCACAAGGCTTCGACCATCGATGCGGAGGCGGGGACTCGACGCGCTCATCGCGACTCCAGGCACTGTTGACGCAGCCACAGTAGCGGACACCCGCGCCCCAGACCACCACCCACGTGGCCGACCGGGCGGCCCTTGGCTACGCTGCCGCCATGTGGACCCGTCGCCATGCCCTTGTCGGCCTCGCCGCCTTCTCCGCCACCGCGTGCGCCGGGCCCAACGCCCATCGCAAGGGGGCTTCCAAAGAAGAGTCCAACCTGCTTCGCAGCGCGGAAATCTACTGGCACGCGGTCCGGTGGGCCGACGCCGAGCGGGCGAGCGTCTTCATCGAAGACCCCTCCCAGCGGCTGCTCTACAAGGAATGGCTCGAGCGCCAGTCCGACGAACGCCGGTACGAGGAAACCACCGTCATCCAGGCGGTGATTGGCGATGAGCACGACAAGCCCGTCGATGGCCGCACCCGCGAGGCAGTCGTCTTCGTGCGCGCCCGCGGCTACGAGCTTCCAGAGCAGATCTTGGAGACCTGGAAGGTCAAGCAGACCTGGTACCGCACGGCCACCGGGTGGTTTGTCGAGTGGGAAGACCCCGAAGGTGGCCTCGAGGCCTACAAGCCCGAGACCGGTCCAGGCAGCGAAGACACGCCCGAGTAGCGCGCCGTAGACTCCACACCCCAAACACGCGTTCAGATACGTTATGGGGCGACCACTCCTCTCCCTTCGATGCTGAGGGAGGGGGGGGACGACGGTCGGTGGCCCCACCACCGCATCGTCACCTGCCACCGCCGCCACTCCCCCGTCGCGCACCCGGCACGTCCTGTGCTCGGCGCGCCCGGACCCGCCCGCACCCCCGCGGACGCCCGCCCCGAGTCCCCGATGCCCTCCCCCGCACGAACGCAAGGCGACCTCGAGACCGTTCTCCGCACACGGTTCGGCTTCCCGTCGTTCCGCGGCGCGCAGGGCGCCATCTGCGCACACGTCACCGCCGGCGAAGATGCCCTGGTGGTGATGCCCACCGGCGCCGGCAAGTCGATGTGCTACCAGCTGCCGGCCCTCGCCCGTGGCGGCACCACCCTCGTCGTGTCGCCCCTCCTGGCGCTGATGAAAGACCAGGTCGACGCCCTGGTGGAAAAGGGTGTCCGAGCCGTCGCCATCAACAGCACCCAGACCGCCTCCGAGCGCCGGGCGGCCATCGAAGGCGTCCTCGACGGTGCCTACGAGCTGGTCTACGTCGCTCCCGAGCGGTTCTCCGACTACTTCCTGCGCCGCCTCGCCCGCGCCGACATCCGGCTGCTGGCCATCGACGAAGCCCACTGCCTCAGCCAGTGGGGACACGACTTCCGCCCCGACTACCTCCGGCTCGGGCGGGTCCGCAAGGCGCTCGGCGACGTCCCCACGGTGGCCCTCACCGCCACCGCCACCCCCGAGGTCCAGGAAGACATCCTGCGCACCCTGGGCATCCCCGACGCCCGCCGCTTCATCCAGGGCTTCGACCGCCCCAACCTCTCCCTCGAAGTGCTGGCCACCGACCGCGACAAAGAGAAGCTGGCCCTGCTGCCCAGCCTGGTCTCGGCCTCTCCGGCCCTCGTCTACTGCGCCACCCGCAAGAATGTGGAGAAGGTCACCGCCCACCTCCGCCAGGAGGGCGTCCCCGCCGGGATGTACCACGCCGGCCTCGACCACTCCGACCGCATCGCCGTCCAAGACGCCTTCATGCAGGGCAAGGTGCCGGTGGTGGTCGCCACCAACGCCTTCGGGATGGGCGTCGACAAAGACGACGTCCGCACCATCGTGCACTTCGAGCTGCCCGGCACGGTCGAGGCCTACTACCAGGAAATCGGACGCGCAGGCCGCGACGGCAAGCCCTCCCGCGTGGTGCTGTTGTTCCGCGACGGCGACCGCCGCACCCAGGAGTTCTTCATCCAGATGGCCCACCCCGCGGCCATCCTGGTGCGCGCCGTCTACGACAGCCTGCTCAGCGAGTCCACCAACCCCGTCTGGTCCACCCGCGAACACATCGCAAGCCGCCTCCAAGGCACGCCGGGCCTCGCCGACGAACAGGTCAACGAGCGCACCGTCAGCTCGTGCATCTACCTCCTCCAGCGCGAAGGCTGGGTCCGCCGCATCCCCGCCTCCGACCGCCACACCCGCATCAGCATCCGCCGCGACCGCCCCGCCCGGCGCCCCGATGGCCTGCGCGGTGCGGTGTGGCGCTGGCTCCAGTCCCGCCTGGAAGCCGACCCCGACACCACCACCATCGAGGTGGGCCTCCCCTGGCTCGCCCGCCACCTCGACATCGAACGCGACCAGCTCCAGGCCGCCCTTCGAGGCCTCGAGAGCCGCGGCTACCTGGTCCTCACCCCACCCGGCCGGTCGGGTGGCATCGAGCTGTTGCGTCCAGCAGCCCCCTTCGACCTCGACGAGTCCCGGCTCCGCGCCCGTCGCGAGCGGGAGTACGCCAAGCTCGACCGCATGGTGGCCTACGCCCGCAGCGGCTGCCGCCGTCGATACTTCGTCGAGTACTTCGGCCAGAAGCCCGCCTGGGACCGCTGCGGCACCTGCGATGCGTGCCTCGATGGCCGCGCCCTGGTGCAAGGCAAGCGCCCCCTTCGCCCCGATGAAGAGCTGGTGGTGCGCAAGCTGCTCGCCAACATGGCCCGCATGCGCAAGCCGTTCTCGGCCGCGATGATTGCCAAGGTGGTCACCGGCAGCCGCGACAAGACCGTGCTGTCCTTCCAGTTCGACCGCCTCAGCACCTATGGCATCCTGTCGGGCTGGACGTCCCGCGAGCTGATGGAGGTGCTGCGTGCGCTCACCGACGCCGGCGCCGTGAAGGCCGACTTCGAGACCCGCCAGGTGAGCGGCCGCGAGCGCACCTACCGCGTCCTGTCGCTCTCCGACCTCGGCTGGGAAGTCATGCAGCAGAAGGCCGACGACTTCGAGATGCAGTTCCCGCCGCTCAAGCGCCTGCAGCACAAGCGTCCGTCGGCCGAGGCCCCCGTCTCCGCCAACGCCGACCTCCTCCACGAGCTCCGCACGCTCCGCCGTCGCCTGGCCAGCGCGGACGACGTGCCAGCCTACGTGGTCGCGCCCAACAAAACCCTCGAAGCCATGGCCCTCGACCGCCCCACCACCGCCCACGCCATGCGCGCGGTCCACGGCATGGGCAAGCAGCGGATGCGGCGCTACGGCGGCCCGTTCCTCGACGCCATCAAGGCGTGGTCACAGGTGTGATGGGTCGACCGGCGTGACCGGAAAGCCCGTGGAGGTCCGGGCTGCATCCTCGATGGCCACCATCGCCGCCAACACCGTGGCTTCGTGCCCCGGCCGACCGAGCACCTGGACCGCCACCGGCAAGCCCGCACTCCCGTGGTCGAACAGTGCCGCTTTCTTTTCGAGGCGGTCGCCGCCGCTGCGGGTGGCTTGTTCGTCGGCCCGCACGGTCGTCACGGGCACCACGCCGGCGGGCAGGTCGACCACATTCCACCGCATGGTGTGCCAGCCCCCGAGCGCCCAGTCGTAGGTTTGGTCGCGGACGGCTGCGGGCGTGACCGTGGGGGGCCCGAGCACGAGGTCGAGGTCGAGCGCATCCCAGGCGGCAAGCTCGGTCTGCTGGGCCACATTTCGCGCATGGGCGAGCGCGAAGAGGGCACCGGCAGACTTCTCGCCGAACGCCCGTCCAACCCGGGCCACACGGGCCTCGCCCATGGCGTCGAGCACCCGCGTGGCCGCCCGCCGCAGCACGCCAGGGGTCTTCGCGAGCTGCAGCATGGTGCGGAGATGCGCTGTGGGGGGCTGGTGCGTGAGGTGTTGGATGACCGCCGCTCCACCGTCGGCGGTGAGGGCACCAAAGTAGAGGTCGACCAGCGCCCAGCCATCGGGCGGGACGTACCGGACCACCTTTGCTCCAAGCGCTGCGAGGTGGTCGGCGGCTTCGTGGATGCTGCGACGCACGGCCGCAGATGGCTGGAAGACGCCATCGTTTTCGTAGACGCCCACCGTGAGGCCCGAGAGGTCGACGGCATCCGGGCTGGACCGGGGGGCAGGAACGAACCGGGGGTCGGCCAGGCGCTGGGCATCGGGGGTGACGGCCGACCACAGCGCCACCACATCCCGGGCGGTGCGGGCCATCGGTCCCATCACCGCCTTCACGACTTCCTGGCCGGTGATGGCGCTGAACTGCCCCTTCGCAGACCAGCGGCCCACGCCAGGCTTGAGGCCGGCGATGCCACACCAGGCACAGGGAATGCGCACCGAGCCGCCGATGTCGGTGCCCAGCCCCCAAGGAGACTGACCCGACGCGATGAGCGCGGCCTCACCACCACTCGAACCTCCCGGTGCGCGCGCGAGGTCCCAGGGGTTGTGGGTGGTGCCCCAGATGTCGTTGTGCGTCTCGATGCTGAGCATCAGCAGCGGGATGTTGGACTTGCCCAGCAGCACCCCGCCCTGGTCGCGGACCACCCGCACCACCGCCGCATCTTCGCGCTCGGGGTGGTGGAGCCGTGCACGCAGCCCCATCGTGACGGGAACACCCTTGGTGGCGATGTTCTCCTTGACGGTGAAGGGCATCCCGAAGACGGTGCCGGCGTCGGGCGTGCGGGTGTTGTCGCAGTGGCGAGCGGCGTCCAGCGCTTCATCGCGAAGCTGCCAACAGTAGCCCCCCACCTGCGACTCGACGGTGTCGGAGCGGCGCTGGAGGGCCTGGACGAGCTCGACGCTGGACAGCGCACCCGACCGCAAGGCCGCCACCATCTCGATGGCCGACCAGCGGTGGACCGCGGACATGTTCAGCCCCGCACGAAGCGGCCAGCCGGTGCGTCGGCGACCACCACCCCTTCACGGGCCACAATCTGACCGCGCGCGACGACCACTTCGGGGAGCAGGCCCACCTCGCGACCGAGGAACGGAGACCAGTCCACGCCCGAAGCGGTGGGGGCGGGCTTGAGCCGCCGGGTGTGCCCTTCGCGAACCAGGAGCAGGTCGGCGTCGGCGCCCACTTCGATGCGCCCCTTGGACTCGAGCCCGAACAGGCGCGCAGGTGCTTCGCTGCACATCTCCACCAGCTGCTCGACACCCAGCCGACCGTTCTTCACCGCCCCCACCAGCAGGGGCAGGAGGGTGTCGATGCCGGGGAGGCCGGCGGGCCGCTCGTCGTAGGGCATGCTCTTGGCGGCTTCGGAGAGCGGCACGTGCGCGCTGTGGAAGAGGTCGATGCGGCCTCGCTTCACGGCAGACCACAGCGCGCGGCGGTCGAGCTCGTGCCGGACCGGCGGCTCGTTCTTGGCCACACTGCCCAGCTTGTGGGTCTCGATGCTGAGGAACAGGTGCTGGGGGGACACGCCGATGCTCAGCGGGATGTCGCCGCGGAAGGGGTCGATGGCGTTGAAGCCGTCGGCGGTGGTGAGGCCCGCGAGGTGGACGGGATGGGGGGAGTCCTTGAGCCAGTCCACCAGCGCAGCCAGTGCATCGGCCTCGGCGCGTCCGGGACGCAGGAGGTCGTCGGAGCCTTCGTTCTGGCCGAGCTTGCGGCGGGCCTTGCGCAGGATGTCGCCGTCTTCGAGCTGGAGGCCCACACGCCCGGGCAGCGCCTCGAGCATCTCCGGGACGGCGTCGAGGTCGACCACGCCGTCGGGGCCCGACTCGAGACCCGCCCGGATGAAGGCGCCCACCGCTTCTCCCTCGGCGACTGCATCGGCGGCCTCGGCGAGGTTGTCTTCGGTGGCGAGGATCCAGTGCCCGACGTCGACCAGCGAGCCCTTGGCGACCGCACGTGCCTCGGCGAGGGCTGCGCGGGTGCGAATCGGGGAGCGGGCATCGGGGAGGTCGAAGGCGGTGGTGGTGCCTGCCCCCAGGGCAGCGCGCCCGAGGACGGACCAGTCGTGGCCTGTGGCGGTGCCAGGAGTGCCTGCTCGCACGCGGGTGTCGATGACTCCGGGCATGACGAACCGGCCGATGCCCTGGAGCTCGGCCCGCGTGCGCCCATAGATGGGCCCGCCCACTTCGACGATCTTTCCGTCTTCCACCGCGATGTCGGCCACGAGGCGTCGCGCCGAATTCAGGATGGTCGCGTCGCGGATGATCAAGTCGTACACGATTGCTTCTCCACACAGCTCGGCTGCAGGTGCCGGACGGAAGCGACGGCGACCAGTTCGGGCCACCGTGCGCCTGCTCCATGCCAACGGGACAGTCGGCGGCGGCTGCGACGACCGCGCCTCGGACGTACACCCCGTTTGGGCCGGAGGACGGGCTGTCTATCCGGTCCCTTCCCAATCCGCCTCCCAAGGACTCCTCCCAAACGAGTCCCTGGCGCGACACCGCGCGACCGATATGCGTCGCCCCCGCCCTGAGGTCCCATGTCCCCCGCCCTCCCCCACGTTGTTCTGCTCGCAGCTCCTCCACTGGGCACCGCTGCGTGGCACGACGTCGCCCGGCGCCTCGAGCACCACGGCCTCGCCACCACCATCCCCGACCTCTTCAGCCCCGAGCACGCCCGCTTGCTCAGCAGCGACGGTCCCGAGGCACTCATCGACGCCCTCGCCCCGCTGGTGGAGGGCGCGTGCCTCGTCGCACACGGTCAAGCCAACCCCCTCGCACTGCACCTGGCACGCCGGGCCTCCCTCCGGCTGCTGGTGTTGTCCAACGGCCCGGTCGCCCGCATCGACCCCATCACCCGAACGGTCTCCCGGCTGGCTCGGATGCCCGGGGCACCGGTCTGGGCTCGGCCATCCATCGTGCGCCCACTCCTGGCGTCTTCGGCGGCCCTTCGACGGCTGGTCGTCAACCCGTATGTGATGGACCGCGACATGGTTGCCAGGGTCACGGAGAGCTGGACCGCCGATGGCCCCCGTCGCACCGCCGTCACACGATGGCTGCGGGCCCTCCCGGCCCTCACCGCCACCGCCCCTGCCCCCACAGGCCCCACGCTCCTGGTCTGGGGCGACGAAGACATCCTCTACCCGGCCCATGTCGCCGACGAAGCCGCGGGTCTACACCCCGACATCGAGCACGTTCGGGTGCCGGGCGGACGCCACTTGCACCCCATCGAACGCCCTTGGGAGCTGGCCGACGCCATCGCCGCGCGCCTCGGATCCACGGAGAATCACCCCAACCACGACAGCAATGTCGCGATTTCCGAATAATTTCGAGCCTGTCTCTGCAGCCCGTGTGCAGGCGCTCACCCAGAACCACCGCCAACTGGGCCCTCCCGCCAACCACCAAATACTGGCACGGTTCCTGCTTGGGGCCGCCACGACAGACGCTGTGACGGTCCGGCGGGCTCACCCCGCCTCACCGCATCAAACGCCCCACCATCTGCGTGGGGCGTTTTCAATTGGCGCCCCCCTGGCCCAACCAGCCTCAAGACGCGCCCGACGCCACAAGATGGGCTAAGGCGGCCGCCCCCCGGCGCATCCACCGCGTGGGCAGGGAGGCGCATCTTGTCCGCACCAGGTACCCAGAACCGCGAACCCGCGGTCTTTATCGTGAATCCCCGAGCCGGAGCCGGCCGGGCAGGGCGTGGCCGCGCGCGTCTCAAAGAGACCATCCACCGTCACTTCACCGATGCACGCATCTGGCCCACCGAACGTCCCCGCCACGCCACCGAGCTCGCCCGCAAGGCCTGCGAAGAAGGGGCGCGCACCGTGGTCGCAGTGGGTGGCGACGGCACCTGCCACGAGGTGGTCCACGGCTTGATGGGCCAAGACAGCGAGCTTCGCGGCGACATCGTGTTCGCCACCGTGCCGCTCGGCACCGGCTCCGACCTCCAGAAGTCGCTCAACCTGCCCAAGAAGCTCGACGACGCCATGCGCGTGGCAGCCTCCGGCACCATCGCCCGCTGGGACATCGGCCGGGCCACCATGGGTGAAGGCAACCCAAAGGTCGAACACTTCATCAACGTCGCGGGCTTCGGGGCCAACGGCGAGGTGGTCCGCCGCGCCAACCAGATGTCGAAGTCCTGGGGCGGCCTGGCCACCTTCTACATCGCCACCGTCCAGACCGCCTTTTCGTATGAAGCGCCCGTGGTGTCGCTGCGCTGGGAAGCCGAAGACGGCATCCACACCCGCGAAGCAGACGTCCTGTCCGCGTTCCTCGCCAACGGCACCTACTGTGGTGGCGGCATGGACGTCGGGAACAACGGCACGCCCACCGACGGCTACTTCGACGTCACGATCCTCCCGCCCGACCCCTTCATCATCCAGCTCATGCGGTCCCGCCGGCTCTACGACGGCAGCCTCAACCGCTGGCCCGGCGTGAAGCAGTTCCGCGCAAAGTGGCTCGAGGCGCGTGTGCTGGAAGGCAACGAGGCCCGAATCGACCTCGACGGCGAGCAGCCCGGCAGCCTTCCCGCACGCTTCGACGTCCTCTCCGGCCGCCTTCCGGTCCGCTGTGTCCCACGCGCCTGACCGAGTGCACCATCCCGGCCGCATTTCGTCGGGCTTTCGCTCGTCAGGCACGCGTTGACATTGGCGCTACGCAACAGCTACAAATGCGACTCGCGCAGACTTGCAGCGGCATGGCTTCCGCACGTCTCGCAGTCCGCCTCTCATCGTCCGCCCCGACGACCTCTCGAGGAATCTTCGATGAACCACCACGCGAACGCCCCGGTCCGTCTCCTCCCCATCGCAGCCCGCCTGCGTCCGGTCGCAGCACTCGCCCTCCTGGCGGCGTGCAACACCGAGCCCACGGAGATTCCCACCGAGATCGTGAAGTACCCCGAGGTGCAGCTGTCCTCGGAGCTTCTCGAGTTCGGCACGCTGGAATTCGGCGACTCCTCGAGCCGAATCTTCGTGCTCCGCAACACGGGCGACGTCGACCTCGGCATCGAGCACATCCGGCTTCGGGACGAAGCATTCGTCGACTCCTTCTCCCTGTCGTGGAGCGAAGACGACATCGTCTGCCAAGGCGACAACCTCGACGAAGACGGCGGTGATGAAGCCGCCCGCGCCGCCGCCGACACATGGGATGGGGGCGAAGGAGAGGGAGAAGGCGAGGGTGAGGGCGAAGGAGAGGGTGAAGGTGAAGGAGAGGGTGAAGAGAACACCGACGACGACACCGCTCGCCTCGGCGCCGACTGCGAAGTGCCCATCCGCATCGAGTTCCTCCCCACCAACACCGGCGTGATGTGGGGCTCGGTCGAGATCCTCACCATCACCCAGGACGCCAAGGGCGACAACGAGGACAACACCGACCTCCTCGACTACTACCGCGACCCCGACGAGTTCCGGCACACCGTGCTGCTCACGGGCGAGTCCATCCAGGGCAAGGGCAACGTGGTCGTGCGGTCGCCGTCGGTCGACATGGGCCACCACTACCCGGGCGAGTCGTCCGAAGAGTTCGTGTACGTCCACAACACGGGCGACGGCATCCTCAACGTCGAGCTGCCCGAGTACGCCACGCGCGTCGACCCCACCACCGGTGGTGAGGTTCCCGACTGCGACACCGAAGCCTTCTCCATCGACACGTCGTACATGACCAACACCGAGCTGCTGCCGGGCGAGGCCACCCTCTTCGCCGTGCACTTCAGCCCGGTCGACCTCAACCCCACGGTCTGCTCCCTCGTCGTCCACTCCGACGACGAAGACGCCCCCGAGGTGGATGTCAACATCAAGGGCAACACGGGCTTCGACCCCGAGAACGTCGCCCCTGAAGCCGCCATCCGGTACCCCCCGGTGGGCTACCAGCACCGCACCGCAGATCCGCTGGTCGTCGAGGTCGACATCTTCGACGCCAACCAGCCGGCCAACACGCTCATCTGCAAGATTCGGAGCCACGTCGGCGAGACCCGCGTGGCCAGCTGCCAGCCCGACGACGCCAGCGGCCACGTCTTCGTCGAGATTCCCATCGACCTCCTCGAAGAGGGCACCGACACCCTCCAGGTCCAGGTGACCGACCAGTCCGAGCTCATCGGCCGCGCATCCACCACCGTGCTGTGGCGCTCGCTGTACCCCGAGTCCGACGACGACGGCGACGGCTGGGGCGATGCCATGGACGAAGACGGCAACTACGACTGCGACGACGCCAACACCACCGTCTACCCGGGCGCAGCCGAGCTTCCCGACGGCCTCGACAACGACTGCGACGGCGCCATCGACGAAAACAGCCTCGGCGGCGACGACGACGGCGACAGCGTCACCGAGCTGGAAGGCGACTGCGACGACCTCGACCCCGAGACCTACCCGGGTGCGATGGAACAGCCCGACCAGAAGGACAACAACTGCAACGGCCTGGTGGATGAAGGCACCAGCTTTGTCGACGACGACGGCGACGGCTTCTCCGAGCTCGACCTCGACTGCGACGACAACGACCCCAACTCGTACCCGGGTGCCCCCGAGTACTGCGACGACAAAGACAACAACTGCAACTTCATCAACGACTCCGCCGAGCCCGACGGCTGCATCGACACCTCGTCGGTGCCCCACATCATCGGCGGCATCCAGATGAACCAGACTGCCATCGGCTCGGGTGAGTCCACCACCATGACGGTCTTCGTCTTCGAAGAAGACGGCCAGACCATCACCTACGACTGGAGCCAGGAAGACTCCAAGCTCCAAGAAGTGTTCGAGCACGTCGCCGTCAGCTCGCCCACAGCCCAGACCATCACCTGGACCGCCCCCACTCTTCCCGAAGACAGCCCCGGCTACCGCTTCACGGTCAGCGTCACTGTCGAAGACGAAGACGGCAACCAGGACTGGACCAACGAAGAGCAAATCTGGGTCTACCCCACCTCCGTCGAGACCGAATTCGAGCTGGTCGGCGAAGTTCCGGCCGACGAAGCCGGCGGTTGTGGCAGCAGCAGCGACTCCACATCGAGCGCCGCGGCCCTGCTCTCGCTTCCCTTCCTCGGTCTCCTCGCAGTGGCCCGCCGCCGCGAAGACTGAGCCAACCACCTCGGTACATGCGCCCTCGGCTTCGGTCGGGGGCGTGGTCGTTCTGGACCGAACCTACTCGGCGGGCCCCGCGCAGCGCACCCGTGTGAGGGCCGCAGCCACGGCGGTCTCCGCACGCAGCACCGTCGAGCCGAGCCCAGCCGGCGTCCAACCAGCTGCCACACACGCCGCAACCTCCGGGTCGGTCCAGCCACCCTCTGGCCCGATGAGCACAGCGGCGGCCCCCGCCGAGCCCGGACCAGCGACCGCCCCCGGGACACACACCCAGCGCGTGGGGATGGCGTTCCAGGCTGGCAGGGCCAACACAGTGGGCAAGGGCTGCAGCGGATGGAGCACCGGCGACGCAGCCCGATGGGACTGGGACACGGCCCCATCGATGACCCGCAGCCACCGAGCCCGACGGTCACCCTTCGCCACCGAGCGCTTGGCCAGGACCGGCCACAGCTCTGTGGCGCCAAGCTCAACGGCCATCCGGAGGGCGGTCTCGAAGCGTGCGCCCTTGGTGACCGCCAGGATGGCATGAAGAGGGGCCAGTGCTTCGCGGGCATCCTCCAGCGCTTCGACCACCACCACCGCGTGCCCCCCACGGACGTCGACGAGGCGGGCCACGGCACTGCGCCCCGTGCCGTCGTAGACCACCAGCTGGTTGCCCCGCGGCACCCGCGTGACCTGCAGCACATGGTGGGAGACGTCGGCGCTCAGCTCAACCTGCGCACCGGGCTCGGGGACGGACGAACAGTGGAAGCGACGCATCCGTCAGTCCTCGCGGGTCGGAGCCAGCTCCAGGTAGACCCAGTCACCCTCTTGCTCTCGGTGGACCACCTCGAGGGCACCGAGGGCCGCCACGACTCGGTCGGCACGGTCGGCGAGGATGCCGGCCAGCAGCAGCCGTCGACCACACACCCGAACCAGGTGGGGGGCCAGCATCACCAGCACCTCGGCGAAGATGTTGGCCACCACGAGGTCGTAGGTGCCTTCCACCTGCTGGAGCGGAGTGGTGGAGAAGGCGCCCGCGAGACCATTGCGCGCCGCATTCTCGTTGGAGGCCACCACAGCGTCGGCGTCGATGTCTACGCCCGCCACAGTCATCCCGGCGCGCGCACCAGCCAGCGCCAGCACGCCTGTGCCACAGCCCACGTCGAGGAGGGTGTGTCCGGCGTGTGCGTGGCGGTCGACCCCTCGGAGACACGCGCGGGTGGTGGGGTGCTCGCCGGTCCCGAACGCCATCCCGGGCTCGATGACCAGGTCGCCGTCTTCGGCACTCCAGGGCGGCGCCACCACCAGGGTGTCGGAGATGACCAGCCGCTCGAAGCCTGCACGCCAGGCCTGTGCCCAGTCTTCGGCGTGGTCCCAGACCAACCGAACCTCACCGGCACCGGGCACCCGCTGGGCAGCCGCCCGGACCGCTTCCAGACCGCGACCGGCCTCGGCTTCGCCAAACCACAACCGCAAGCGCACTTGTGCTGGAGGTGGCGGCGGCGGGCCGGTGTCCCAAGGCTGGCGGATGACCGGCTGAACACCCTCGGGGAGGTCTTCTTGGGCCCCCACGCATCCAGCGGCGAAGGCGGCCGTGGACACGGGCTGGACCGCCTCCGACGGCAGGTCGACCCACATCTGGGCCCAGCGTTGGTCGGTCACCCTGTACTCCCGGTGCGGTTCAGAAGGTCCAGGGCTCGCCGGCTTTGCGGTGCTCGGCCACAATCCGCCCGATCTGTTCGGGCGATGCCTTGAGCTTCATCCACTTGCCATCCCCGTGCGTGCCGAGGAGGTACAGTGCGGGGGTGCCCGTGACGCCGGCCTTCTCGCCAGCGGCGATGTCGGCCTTGATGGCGAGGTCGGTGGCGGGGTCGTCCATGCACTGCACCAGCATCTCCACATCGACGCCCTTCTGTTCGGCCATCGTCTTGATGCCGGAGCGGTCGAGGTACGACTGGTTCTTGAACATCAGCCCGGTGAGCTCCCAGAACTTGCCCTGCTTGCGTGCACACTCGGCGGCATACGCGGCGTCGCACGAGTAGTCGTGGAACTTGCGCTGCATGTTGGGGTTGCACTTGTTGTCGAGGGGGTAGTTGCGGAACGCCACGCGGATGTCGGGGTTGTCGTCGACCAGCTGCTTGAGCTCGGGCGAGACGATGCCACAGTGGGGGCACTCGAAGTCGGCCCACTCGAGGACCGTGTACGTGGCGCTCGGGCTTCCGTAGACCGCTTCAGTGCCGTCCATCTCGGCATTGGCCGCCCCATCGAAGTAGGGCTTGGGGTCGAACGGACCGGGACCGGGACCGGCATCGACCACAGCCGAGCCGTCTCCAAGCGTGCCGTACCACAGCATCGACGCCACAAGCGCCACCGCACCAGCCGTGGCCATCGTGCTGAAGGAGCGGTCGGACTTGCCGGTGAGGGCTTCCTTCACGCCTTCGCCCAGGCCAACCCCGGACTCCTTCACCATCCACAGGCCACCGCCCAGGATGAGGGCGTTGATGCCGTACAGCGAGATGCAGAACAGGCACCAGGCGCCAAGAGCCGAGGACTGGTACGCCAGGAACAGCGAGTACAGCACCGAGACGATGCCGCCCGCCGTGATCAGGTGAGCGGCGCGCCCGTAGGTTTCCTTCGACTGGCTCGCCATGCCTGCGAGCACGATGCAGCCCGCGTAGAAGCCCGCACCGAGGAACGCGATGGGAATGCCTGCGACCTCGGAGAAGGCGCTGGTGTTGACGATGTCGCAGTTGAAGACCTCGTCGACGTTGCAGACCGACGCCGCGTGCGCGGGGTGGTGCTGCTTGCCCAGGTACAACGACACACCCAAGCCCATCGCGGCGGCCGTACCGATGCCGGCCAGGCGATTCCAGGCCATCAGCGCGCCAGCCACAAGCCAGCCACCACCGATGCCACCGGCGAGGGTTCCGAAGCTGGCGCCTGCTGCCAGCACACTCGACTTTGCCAACCAGCCGGTCATCTTCACGTCCTGTCTGCGGAACGAGGCGAGGGCCGCCCGTACCCTGAACCCCTCCACAGGGCAATCCACCGGACCGCGCAGAAATTGAGCGCATCGGCCCGGGAGGTCAGCGCTGCTTCAGCGCACGGTCCATCTCGCGCTTGTCTTGCCGCGCCTTGAGCGCATGTCGCTTGTCGTGCAGCTTGCGGCCACGGGCCACGCCCAGCTCCACCTTTACATGGGCGCCCTTCCAGTACAGCTTCAGCGGCACGATGGTGAGCCCCTTCTGTTGCACCTTCTCGGCGAGCCTGTCGATCTCTGCGCGCTTCATCAGCAGCTTCCGCATGCGCCGAGGCTCATGGTTGAACTGATGCGCCTGGGGGTACGGGGGCACATGGGCGTCCACGAGGAAGGCCTCGTGCTTGATGAATTTGACGAAGGCCTCGGCGATGTTGCCGTGCCCACCTCGCAAGGACTTGACCTCGCTGCCCTGCAGCACGAGCCCGGCTTCGGTTCGATCGAGGATGTCGTATTCGTGACGCGCCTTGCGGTTTTCGGCGATGACGCGGACCTCGGCAGGTCCTTTGTTGGCCTGGCGGCTCATTGGGGGCTCCCGTTCCCGGGTCGGCACGTGTCCACCCGGCCCGTCGACCCCCGGCCGTAATCCATGCCCGCCCGGCGCGCACCGGACCGCCGTCCCACCTGCTCCCACTTCCCACCACCGAGTCGGATCCAGGCACGGCAAGCGCGCTCCGGTGGTCCACCGAGCCCGAATTCCACTTCCTCCCACCTCGTGACACCAGTTTCCCCACCGGACGCCGTGGCACACATCTGCCACAAGTGGATCCGAACGGGCGTGCACACAACGAACTGTCAAGAAGTCCGTGAGGAACACCATTCTCGTGGAACACACCGGGGAACACCGATCTTGACTCGTCAACCGGTCAGAAGAGACCGCGATTCCCGACGCCCCACGCAATTCCCGCCCGAGTCGACACGGGGGGGGATCGTTCCACGGACAGTGACACATCGAAAACTGGCTATTCATCCGCCTTTCACACACGTCACACGACGAAGGGTGGCGAGATGGTGGATCAACGAGTAATCAAAGTGGGACGATGTGGATCAAGGGGGGCTGACCTGGCGGCGCCCCCATGACCTCCATCGAGCGCGGCCTCCGCCGCGGTCATGGCGAGAGCCTCGTGTCGGTCGATGTTCCTTCCATCTCTCAACGCCGAGCTTCGTCTCGACCCCAAGGGTCGGGTGATGTTGCCGCGCGCGTTGCGGTCGGCGCTCGACCTCGCCGGGGTCAACCAACTGGTCGCCTTCGCCAATGGGGGCCCCTCCGCCGGGCTGGCGTTCTACCGAGTCGACGACTTCGGAAAGATGGCCGAGCGGTACCAGGGCGCCGACCCCATGGACCCCCGCGCTCGACTGTTCGCGCTCGCCGTCCACTCCACCGCACAGCGGGTCACCATCGACTCCGCCGGTCGGATGCTCATCCCCAAGGAGCTCCGCAAGCTGCTGGGCTTGGAGCGCGAGCTGTACCTCTACACCGCCGGCAACTGGTTCGAGCTCTGGGACCGCGACCGCTGGGCACAGCAGGCGTACCCGCAAGCCGCCTCTCTCTGGGACCAGCTCAACGGCCTGGGTGCCCTCTCGATGCCTGCAGCTCCCGCCCCCGCGGTGCCCGAATGACCGCCGACTTCCAGCACATCCCGGTCCTGCTCGACGCAGTCGTCACCGGACTGCAGCCCCGCGCCGGTGGTCGGTACCTCGACGGCACCCTCGGTGGCGCCGGACACGCCTGTGCAGTGCTCGACGCCGCAGGCCCCGACGCCACCCTGGTGGGCATCGACCGCGACCCCACCGCCCGGGCCGCCGCCACCGAACGGCTCGCGCGCTTTGGCGACCGGGCCACAGTGCTGGCCGGCACATACGACTCCATGGGCACGCTTGCCGCCGGGTTCGGTCCCTTCGATGGGATCTTGCTCGACATCGGGGTGAGCTCCCACCAGCTCGACACCGCAGAGCGGGGGTTCTCCTTCCGCGCAGACGGCCCCCTCGACATGCGGATGAACCCGGATGCTGGCGAGACCGCCGCCCAACTCATCGAACGGGTCGACCTCGACGAGCTCACGCGCATTCTCCGCGAGTTCGGTGAAGAACCACGGGCCCGCCGAATCGCACGGGCCATCCTGGACGGCCGTCCATGGTCGCATACCCTCGCTTTCGCTGAAGCGGTGGCCCGGGCGTCCGGTTATCGGAATAGCCGCGTTCATCCCGCCACCCGTACCTTCCAAGCCCTCCGCATAGCGGTCAACGACGAGCTGGGACAGCTACAACGCGGCCTCGATGCCGCCATCGACCTCCTCTCCCCCGGAGGTCGCCTCGCTGTCATCAGCTTCCACTCTCTCGAAGACCGCCTCGTGAAGCAACGCTTCCGTACCCTTGCCGGCGTCGGCACCCCCCGCGACGCCTACGGCAACCCCCGCATCCCGCCGGTCCTTCGTCTCGTCACCCGGAAGCCCATCCGCGGTGCCGACCACGACCCCGGCAACCCCCGCTCTCGCTCCGCCAGCCTTCGCATCGCCGAACGCCTCGGCTGAGTCCCGCCTCCCCGCCGACCCCGTCGGACCCGCCGCCTCGCCCCGAGGACTCCCATGGCCCGTCCCACGCGCCCCACCCGCCCTGCCCTCGTCGCACCCGTCTCGCCCGTCCTCCACAGCGGCGGCCTCGAGATTCGGTTCCTGTGGCGCTACGTCGCCGTGGCGGCCCTGATGGCCGCATGCGCCCTGTTGTCCGCCTGGTCCCGCGTCGACCTCGTCGAGACCGCCGTGGCCCTCGACCAGACCCGCGCAGCCTACGGCGAAGCAGCGGCCGAGCAGGAACGCCTCCAGCTCGAGCTGGCCACGCTCACCGACCCCCACCACCTCCGGACCGCCAGCGCAGCCCTCGCCTTCGAAGGCGCGGACTCCGTCGTCGACGTGCCCTGAGGGGGTCGAGATGTCGCGTCGTACCAAGCCACCGGGCCCCCGGTCTTCCCGCGGGTCCAACCGCTCGCAGCCCAAGCCGGCCCACGGGTTCCTCCCCCATCGCAAGAGCGGGGCCGAGGGTGACGGCGCCGTGCGCACCCGGTCGTCGGTCCGCGTGGCCTGGGTCGGCGGCATCATCGCCGTCGGCTACCTGCTGCTCGTCGCCCGGGCGTCGGCCCTCATGCTCCTCCCCGACCCCCAGCTCGAAGCCAAGGCCCGCATCCAATTCGAAGAAGCGGTCGAGGTCCAGGGCCGTCGCGGCGACATCGTCGACCGCAACCACACCCTGCTGGCCACCACGGTCGACCTCTACGAGCTCCACGTCGACCCCTGGTTCCTGCACCGCGCAGCCAAGAAAGACCTCCCCAAGGTCGCCGACCCCGTGGCCCTGCTGGCCGAAATCCTCGCCGATGAGCTGGAAGCCGACGCCAACCTCCTCGCCGAGCGCTTCCGCCGCAAGCGTCGCCGCGACGTCCGCGTGGCCACCGAGCTCACCCCGGGCGAGCTCAGCCGCATCGAAGCCCGCGTGAAGGCCGCAGCCCGCGACCAGGACCCCCGCCTCCGGTCCGTGCTCTTCAGCAACGCCACCCCCAGCCGGTTCTACCCGGGCATGGCCGATGCCGCGCCGCTGCTCGGTCTCGTGGGCCACAACGGCGTGGGCCGGGCCGGCCTCGAGCGCACCCTGGACAGCACGCTGCGCGGCGAGACCTACAAGTACGTCCTGTGGCGCGACCGCAAGGGCCGGCGCATCACGCCCGAGCGCATCCACGCCGAAGAAGGCCAGTCGGTCGTGCTCACCATCGACCGCCGCATCCAAGACCTCGCCGAGCGCGCGATGGCCAGCGCCGTCGAGCGCACCGGCGCCGAGTCTGCCTACACCGTGGTCATGGAAGTGGGCACCGGCGAAATCCTCGCCATGGTCAGCCTGCCGTCCCAGAACCCCAACGTCGGCGCGTCCATCTCGATGGACATGTTCAAGAACCACGCCGCCATGGACGCCATCGAGCCCGGCTCGGTCTTCAAGCCCTTCGTCGCTGCAGCCGCGGTCGAAGAAGACCTCCTCAACCCCTCCAGCCCCGTCGACTGCGAAGGCGGCGCCTGGCGGGTGGGCAACAAGACCATCCACGACGACCACCCCCACGGCGTCGTCACCCTCACCGAGGTCATCAAGTACTCGTCCAACATCGGCTCGGCCAAGCTCGCCTTCAAGCTCGGCCCCGACCGCACCATCGCGTACCTCAAAGACTTCGGCTTCAGCCGCACCACCGGCCTGAACCTCCCCGGCGAGACCCGCGGCGCCATGCGCTCTCCCGGTCGCATCAAGCCCATCGAGCTCGCCACCACCGCCTATGGCCACGGCGTCACCGCCACCGCAGTCCAGCTCGCCGGCGCCGTCGCCACCCTCGGCAACGATGGCGTGCGGATGCAGCCCCGCCTGGTCAAGGCCATCGAGAACCGGCACGGCGAGGTCATCGAAGCCTTCCCACCCGCCGAAGACCGCCGCGTCGTGTCCGTCCAGACGGCCCAACAGACCGTCCGCATGATGGAGACCGTCACCGAAAAGGGCGGCACCGGCACCCGCGCACGCATCGACGGCTACCGGGTGGCCGGCAAGACCGGCACCGCATGGAAGCACATCGACGGCGCCTACTCGTCCACCGCCCGCATCGGTTCCTTCGTGGGCCTCGTCCCTGCCGAAGCCCCCCGGCTGGCCATCGCGGTCGTGGTCGACACCCCCACCATCGGCAGCTCCTACGGGGGCATCGTCGCAGGCCCCGCATTCTCCGAGATCGGTGAAGGCGCGCTGCGGGTCCTGGGCGTCGAGCCCGACCCCGAGCTGCTCGACGACGACGACGACACGTCCGACACCCCCGCCGACGCCCCCGAAGACGACCTCCTCACCCTCACCCTCGCGCCCGAGCTCACCTGGACCACCGACGGCCGCCTTCGCGTCCCCGACCTCACCGGCCTGAGCCTCCGCGATGCCCTCACCACCGTGCAAGGCGCTGGCCTCGCCCTGTCTGTCGAAGGCAGCGGCCGGGTCCACCAGCAGTCTCCTGCACCGGGCACCCCCCTCGACTCCGGGGCACAGCTCCAGCTGCGCTTGCAGTAGGACGCCCCGAACCTTCGGCCGCCCACGCGGTCCAACCCCACACCCATCCCACCCCCGGCGAGGGGGCACCCAGACGGTGGATTGGCTGTCTCCCCGGCACCGACCCACAGCACGCTTCGAGCAGACCCCACGGTTCCCGGCGGAGACACCGGCGTACCCGCTGCACCTCCCCCGCAGCAGCGCCACTCCCATGGTCTCCGCCCACGCCACCACTCGACCGGCTGCCGTCGACTCCCGCACCCGCTCCCGCAGACTCGTCTGCACGCTGCCCGCTCACGCTGGCTCCCTCGCCTCCCTCCCCGCTTCGGCGGACCCCTCCCCCACGACCCCCGGCTCGGTTTTCTCCCTCCCCCGCATCCCCTGCACCCTCCGAGCCGGGGGCTCGTCCCCTCCCTGGACCCGATGGACCTCGCGACCCTCCTTCCCGTGCTTGCGCCACGCGCAGTGTCCGGTCCCATCGACCGTAGCGTCCGCAGTGTCTCGCACGACTCCCGCGCCATCGGCCCACACGACCTCTTCGTGGCCATCCGCGGCGCTCGGGTCGACGGCCGACGCTTCGCCAAGACCCTTTCTTGTGCCGCGGTCATCGCCGATGGTCCGGTCGACGTCCTGCCCGGTGTCACCACCATCCACGTCGACGACACCCGGCTGGCCCTCGCCCGTGCTGCCGCTGCCCTCCACGGCCACCCCGCCCGACGCCTCCCGGTCGTCGGCATCACCGGCACCAACGGCAAGACCACCACATCACACCTGCTGGAGGCGGCCCTCGCCGGCGCCGGGATGACCGGCCTGCTGCTCGGCACCACCGGCCACCGCCTCGCCGGCGCGCCCATCCCGTCGAAGCACACCACGCCCGAAGCCCCTGTCATCCAAGGCCTGCTCGCCCGCGCCCTCGACGCCCGCTGCAGCTACGCCGTGATGGAAGTCTCCAGCATCGGCCTCGACCTCCACCGCGTCGACGCCCTGCCCTTCCGAGTGGCCGCCTTCACGTCATTTTCGCAAGACCATCTCGACCACCACGGCGACATGGACCGCTACTTCGCGGCCAAGGCCCGCCTGTTCACCGAGCTGCTGGCCCCCGACGGCATCGCCGTGCTGAACGCCGACGACCCCGCCATCCACAGCCTGAAGCTCCCACGCACCTCGGTGCTTCGCTACGGACGCTCCGAAGGCGCCGACATCCGCATCCTCGAGGCCACCAACAGCCTCGAAGGCTGCCAGGCCCGCATCTCCGCCTTTGGCCAGACCTTCTCGCTAGCCGGCCCGCTCGTCGGCACCCACAACCTCGAGAACACCGTCTGCGCCTTTGCCATCGCGCTGGCGCTGGGCGCCGACCCCACCGCCGTCCTTCACGGACTCGCCACCGCCCCACACGTCCCGGGCAGGCTCGAGCCTGTGGCTCACAACACCGATGGTCCCACCGTCTTCGTCGACTACGCCCACACGCCCGATGCGCTCGAACGCGTGCTCGCAGCGCTGCGTCCCCTCACCCGAGGCCAGGTCCACACGGTGTTCGGGTGTGGGGGAGACCGCGACCGCGAGAAGCGCCCCCTCATGGCCCGCGCCGCCGTGTCCGCCAGCGACCGCGTGTGGGTGACATCCGACAACCCCCGCACCGAAGCCCCCCTCGCCATCATCGCCGACATCATCGCGGGCCTCGACGCCCCGGTCGACACCGAGCCCGACCGCCGCCAGGCCATCTTCGGGGCTATCGCTGCCGCCGGTCCCCACGACGTGGTGCTCATCGCCGGCAAGGGGCACGAGACCACCCAGACCATCGGCACCGTGGCCCATCCCTTCGACGACATGAAGGTCGCGTCCGAGGCTCTGGCCCGACGCACCGGAGCCCGCCCATGAAGCTCGACTCCACCGCGCTCACCCAAGCCACCGGCGGCGAACAGGTCCGCGCGGGCTCGGCCGGCAACATCTGGACCGACTCCCGCAAGGTGCAGCCCGGCGACTGGTTCCTCGCGCTTCGCGGCGTGCGCTTCGACGCCCACGACTTCCTCCCCCAAGTCGCAGAACAGGGCTGCGCGGGGGTCATCGCCGAAGAAGTCCCCGACGGCTGGGACCACGGCTTCGTGAAGGTCGACGACACCCTCGTGGCCCTCCAAGACATCGCCCGCTTCATCCGGCGTGGCTTCGACGGACCGGTCGTCGGCATCACAGGCAGCGCCGGAAAGACCACCACCCGCGCCATGGTCGCCCGTGCCATCGGCGCTCTGGGTCCCGTGCACGCCACCGTCGGCAACCTCAACAACCACATCGGCGTGCCCCTCACCCACCTCGCCGCCCAGCCCCACGCCGCCGCCTGGGTGGTGGAGATGGGCATGAACGCATTCGGCGAGATCGACCTGCTGCAGGACATCTCCGCGCCCACCATCCGGCTCGTCACCAACGTGGGCGCCGCGCACCTCGAAGGCGTCGGCAGCTTGGAGGGTGTGGCCCGAGCCAAGGGCGAGCTCTACGACGGCGCCCGGCCCGGCGATGTGTGCTGCATCAACCTCGACGACCCCATGGTGCGCGCTCTGCCGCTTCCCGACGGCGTCCGCATCGTCACCTACGGGGCCCACCCCGACGCCACGGTCCGCCTCCTCGACGCCAGGGTCGACGGCCAGAACCTGTCCACCCACTTCACCCTCGACATCCAAGGCACCCGCGTCTCCGGTGCCATCGACAGCCCCGGCCTCCACCTCGCGTCCAACGCCACCGCCGCCATCGCCGTGGCCCACGCCCTCGGCCTCGACCTCCCCGACGCCACCGCCCGCGTGTCCACCTACGTCCCCGTGGGCATGCGCCAGCGCCTCCAAGACGGCCCCGGCGGCATCCGGGTCATCAACGACGCCTACAACGCCAACCCCCTGTCCACCCGGGTGTCGGTCGACACCCTCGCAGCTGTCCAAGGACGCCGCCGAGTCGCACTTCTCGGCGACATGCTCGAGCTCGGTCCCACCGAAGACCACCTCCACCGGGCGCTCCTCGAACACACCCTGGGCCGCCACCTCGACCTCGTCGGCACGGCCGGCCCGCGCTACGCCCGCGCACGTGCACAACTGGTCGCCGACGGCCATGACGGTGCCGCTTCCATCCTCTCCGAGCCCGACGCCGCATCGCTTGCAGCCCGGGTGGCTTCCCGCCTCGGTCCGGGTGACCTCGTGCTCCTCAAGGGCAGCCGAGGCATCGCCATGGAGACCGTTCTCGACCACCTTCCCGCGTCCGAGAAGGCCTGATGCTCTACCACCTCTTCACCCCGATGGCGGACCAGGCCCAGTTCTTCAACCTGTTCCGCTACATCACCTTCCGCACCGCGTGGGGAATGGTGACCTCCCTGGCCATTTGCTACATGCTGTACCCGTGGTTCATCACCCGGATGAAGCAGCGGAAGATGGAGCAAATCATCCGGGACTTCGGGCCGGAGCACGCCGCGAAGGTGGGCACCCCCACGATGGGCGGTGTGCCCATGATCATCGCCATCGCCGTGTCCACCCTGTTGTGGGCCCGCCTCGACCAGCCGGTCGTGTGGATGGCCCTCATCGTGTTCCTCGGGTACGGCGTCATCGGCTTTGTCGACGACTGGAAGAAAATCAACCGGAAGTCGAGCGATGGTCTCGCCGGCCGCTGGAAGATGGTGGGCCAGTTCGGCATCGCCGGCGCGGTGCTGGGCGGCGGCTACGCGATGGGCATCATCGAGCCCGACCTCGCCGTCCCCTTCCTCAAAGACGGCACCATCCGCTTCGACGAGGTGGTCTCCGGAGCCACGTGGCTCGGCTGGATCTACGTGGGCATCGGCATGTTCGTGTGCAACGGCACGAGCAACGCGGTCAACCTCACCGACGGCCTCGACGGCCTCGCCATCGGCCCGGTCATGACCTCCGCCATGACCCTCGGCATCCTGGCGTACCTCGCGGGCAACACCGTCTTCTCCGGATACCTCAACGTCCCGTACATCGAAGGCAGCGGCGAGCTCACCATCTTCGCGGTGGCCATCGTGGGCGCGGGCCTCGGGTTCCTCTGGTACAACACCTTCCCCGCACAGATCTTCATGGGGGATGTGGGGTCGCTGTCGCTGGGTGGCGCGCTGGGCATCCTCGGCGTGCTCACCAAGCACGAGCTCCTGCTGGCCCTCGTGGGCGGCATCTTCGTGATGGAGACCCTCTCCGTCATCATCCAGGTGGGCAGCTTCAAGCTCACCGGCAAGCGGGTCTTCAAGATGGCCCCCATCCACCACCACTACGAGAAGCTGGGGTGGAGCGAGCCCAAGATCATCGTGCGGTTCTGGATCATCAGCATCCTGCTGGCGCTCGTGGCCCTCAGCACGCTCAAGGTGCGCTGATGCAGGTGCCGGGCCTCACCGATGCCCGCGTGGTGGTGTTTGGCATGGCGCGCTCGGGCGAAGGCGCGGCCCGGCTGGCTGTTGCGGCAGGTGCGGCCGACGTGGTGTGCACCGACCTCCGCGCCGATGCCCCCGTGGTGCCAGGCACCCGCCCGGTCTACGGCCACCACAACCAAGACGACCTGACAGACGCCGATCTGGTCATCGTGTCGCCAGGAATTCCGCCCCACATCGGGATTCTCCAGGCCGCCCGGAACGCCGGCGTGCCCGTCCGCAGCGAGCTCGACATCGCCACGTCGGTGCTCGAGGCCCTCGACGTCCCGGTCCTCGCCGTCACCGGCACCAACGGCAAGTCCTCCACCGTCTGGCTGCTCCACCAGATCCTGGAGCAAGCCGGCAAGAAGAGCTGGGTGGGCGGCAACCTGGGCGACCCCGTGAGCAACCTGGCGCTGCGCCTTGTGGAAGGTGGCGAGGCCCCCGACGTCGCGGTGGTGGAGGTCAGCTCCTACCAGCTCGAGACCACCGTGAACTTCCGTCCGACCGGAGCCGCGGTCCTCAACCTCACCCCCGACCACCTCGCCCGACACCGCACCATGGCCGCCTACGCCGCCGCCAAGATGCACCTCTTCACCAACCAGCAAGCCGGCGACCTGGCCATCCTGCCCCCCGAAGACGCCCACCTCGGGTCCGCGTCTCTTCCCTCGGGCCCCACGGTCCGATGGCTGGGCGGCCACCCCGGCGTGGTGGTTTCCGCCGACCACCTCGACCTCGACGGCACCCACATCGGCACCGGGTCCTTCCCCCTCCCCGGTCGACACAACAGCGAGAACCTCGCAGCGGCGCTCATGCTCGCCCAACATGTGGGCCTCGACCCCACCACGGTCCACCTCTCCACCCTGCGTCCGCTCCCCCACCGCATGGAGCTGGTCCACACGGATGCCGATGGGGTGCGCTGGATCAACGACTCCAAGGCCACCAACGTCGATGCCGCGCTCGTGGGCATTTGCGCCGCACCGCAGGGCACGGTCTTCCTCCTCGGAGGCCAGGGAAAAGACGGCGCCGACTACCAGGTGCTCGTCCCACACTTGCAAGAGCGGGCGCGCCGGGTGATCTGTTTCGGCAGCGCCGGTCCCACCATCGCCGCTCAGCTCTCCGAAGCCGGGCTTGTGTCAGACTGTGTGCCCTCCCTGCCGAGCGCTCTCTCCCGCGCTCGCACCGTTGCCACCCCCGGCGACACCATCCTCCTCTCTCCCGCCTGCAGCAGCTTCGACGCCTACTCGGACTTCGAAGCCAGAGGTCGCCACTTCGCCGACCTCGCCCGCACTCCCGCCTCCTCCGAGTGACCGGCCTCCCCGAGCGCCACTGAGAGCCCCATGAACCGAAGCATCGACTTCTGGCTCATCGCCGTCACGGCCATGCTCACCGTTCTCGGACTCGTGATGGTGTACTCCGCTTCCGCCGTCGTGGCGGGCGAGTGGGGCGACGAGATGCGCTTCCTCACGCGGCAGCTCGTCTCGGTCGCCGCAGGGCTCGTGCTGTGCGGTGTCACCGCCTTCACCCCCACCCGGGTGCTGCGCCGGTACCGCTTCTTCCTGTACTCGGCGTGTGTCGTGGGCCTCGTGCTCACGTACGTTCCCGGCATCCAGCACTCCGCCAACGGCGCCGAGCGCTGGATTGGCTTTGGTGCGGTCAACCTGCAGCCCTCCGAGTTCGCCAAGATTGCCGTGCTCATCACGCTGGCGCACTTCCTCGACCGGTACCGCGGCAAGATGGCCGACTGGCGGGTGGTGCTCGCTGCCGCTGCGGTCCCCCTGCCTGCGATGGTGCTGGTCATGGGGCAGCCCGACTTCGGCACCACCGCCATCATCGGCGGCCTGTGCGCCATCATGCTGTTCGTGGCGGGCCTGCGTCCCCACTACATCCTGGGCATCGGCGGGGTGGGCTCTGTGGCCGCGGTGGGTCTCGTCATGTCCGCCCAGTACCGCATGGACCGCATCACCAGCTTCACCGACCCCTGGGCGTCGGAAAAGGCCGAGGGCTACCACACCATCCAGAGCTGGGTGGCCATGCACTCGGGCGGCTTGTGGGGACAGGGGCTGGGCAACTCGATGGCCAAGCTCCACTTCCTGCCCGAGCCCTGGACCGACTACATCGCGGCGGTCATCGCCGAAGAGCTGGGCCTGGTGCGCCTGGTGCTGGTCATCGTCCTGTTCGCGCTGTTCGTGTGGCGTGGGCTCGTCATCGCCCGCAAGGCCAAGGACGCCTTCGGCATGTTCCTGGCCTCCACTCTCACCGCGATGATTGGCTTCGAGGCCTTCTTCAACCTCGCGGTGGTCATGGGGATGGTGCCGCCCAAGGGCCTCGTCCTCCCCTTCATCTCGTACGGAGCGAGCGCCATGCTCGCCAACCTGTGGGCCGTTGGCGTGCTGCTGTCCATCGCAGCCGAAGGCAATGAAGCCGACGTCGCCGAGGGCTGGCCCCAGAGGGCCCTCGCCGGACCGCGCCCCACCGTCACTCCCGGAGTCTGAGCGCGATGTTCCGCGGCAAGATCCAACACATCCACTTCGTGGGCATCGGCGGCAGCGGCATGAGCGGCATCGCCGAGGTGCTCGTCACCCAGGGCTATGCCGTCACGGGCTCCGACCTCTCCGAGAGCTCGGCGGTCGCACGACTGCGCGAGCTCGGCGCCACCATCCACATCGGCCACGACCCCGCGTATGTCGATGGCGTCGACGTCGTGGTGAAGTCCACCGCCATCCCCGACCGCAACGTCGAGGTCCGGGCCGCCCACGCCCAGAAGATTCCCGTCATCCCCCGCGCCGAGATGCTCGGGGAGCTGATGCGCATGAAGTACGGCCTGGCGGTCGCCGGCAGCCACGGCAAGACCACCACCACCTCCATGCTCGCCCGGTGCCTGCACCACGCCGGCCTCGACCCCACCATCGTCATCGGTGGGCGCCTCGACAGCATCGGCTCCAGCGCACGTCTCGGTGCCGGTGAGTTCCTGGTGGCCGAAGCCGACGAGTCCGACGGCAGCTTCCTCACGCTCGACCCCACCGTCGCGGTCGTCACCAGCATCGACCCCGAGCACATGGAGCACTGGGGCACCTTCGACAACCTGCTCGACGGCTTCGCCGAGTTCACCAACAAGGTGCCCTTCTTCGGCTTCGCCACGCTCTGCCTCGACCACCCACAGGTCCAGGCGCTGCTGCCCCGCATTCGGCGTCGCGTCATCACCTACGGCCTCGCCACCCAGGCCGACTGCCGCGCCGAAGACATCGTGCCCTCGGGCGAGCGCTCCACCTTCACCGTGGTGTGGCACGACCAACCGCTGGGCCAGATCCACCTGGGCATGCCCGGTCGGCACAACGTCGAGAACGCCCTCGCAGCCATTGCAGTCGGCCTCGAGCTGGGCGTTTCGTTCGACGACCTCCAGCAGGCCCTCGACGGCTTCACCGGGGTCGACCGCCGCTTCAGCATCCGGCATCGCATCGGCGAAGGCGATGACGAAGTCACCATCGTCGACGACTACGGCCACCATCCCGCCGAGATTCAGGCCACCCTCGACGGCGCCCACGAAGCCTGGCCCCACCGCCGCATCGTCGCCGTGTTTCAGCCGCACCGGTACTCCCGCGTCCGCGACCTCCTCGACGACTTCGCCCGCAGCTTCAACCTGGCCAACCACGTGGTGGCCTGCCCCATCTACCGGGCCGGTGAGAAGCCCCTCGAAGGCTACGACGTCTTCCGCGTGGCAGGCGCTCTGCGCGACCACGGCCACCGCTCCGTGCGTCCGGTCACCGACCTCGACGCCGCCGCCGCCCACCTCGCCGAGTTCGTGCAGCCCGGAGATGTTGTCATCACCCTCGGTGCCGGCAACGTGAACCAGGTGTGCGGTGCCCTCGCCGAGGCTCTGGCGCGCTGATGGCTCCCCGGACCGACCTCGACGAAGAAGTCGTCGCTGCCCTGTCGATTGCCCTTCCCCGGCTCGAGGGCGTGCATGTCGTGCGGGCCCAGAGCCTGTCCCGCCTCACCGCACTGCGCGTGGGAGGTCCCGCCGACCTCATCGTCCATGTCGAGACCCCCGAGGCCCTCATCGCCGCCGCCAGGCTCATGAAGCGCGTGAGCTGCCCGTGGCGTGTGGCCTGGCCCTTCGACCCCAACCTCGCCCGAGACGGGGGCGCAGCCGGAGCCGTGGTCACAGTGGGCAGCGCCTTCGAGGGCCTCACTGCCGGACCGGAAGGGTCGGTCGTGCTCGGTGCGGCCACCCCCTTCTCCGCGCTCGCGGCCGCCGGTCCCGACTTCGCCCAGCTCGCCCGCTGGCCCGGCACCCCTGGCGGCCTGTTGTCATCGGGCCTCGCCGAGCGCCTCGCGGGCCCGTGTGCAGTCGTCACCTCGGTCACGGGCGTGAGCATCCGTCGGCGCACAGTGGCCACCACCGCCGCCCCGCCCAACCCGGCGCGCACCACCGTCCCGGTCTCCGTCCAGCTCCGTCCGATTCCACCGGCCGCCGTCCGCCCGATGGTCCCGGGGCAGCTCCTCGAGCCCGACACGTCGCTGGCTCGGGTGGGCGGCTCGGTCGACGAGATCTCCCACACCATGGTCGAAGTGGGCCTGTCCGAGAGTCGACTGCGCGGCTGGACCGTCAGCAAGAAGTGGCCCGGCGTGGTGGTCCAGTCGGGCACCGGCACCACCCGCGACCTCGAGCTCTTCGCCCGTGGCCTCGCCGAGAAGCTCCACCGGGAGCGCGGCCTGCTCACTCGCATGGCGCCCCGCACCTGGGGACGTCCGCCCATGTCCACCCGCTCTCGGAGCCGGAAATGAGTGCCATCGACCCCGCCGTCGAACGCGCGCGCGAGCGCCTCGACGCCCGCACCGCCCGCATCGCTGTCCTCAAGGGCGGCATGTCGGCCGAACGCGCCGTGTCCCTCAAGAGCGGCAAGGCCGTCGCCGCCGCACTTCGCTCCCGCGGCTGGGACGTCGTCGAGCTCGACGTCCAGCCCGACCTCCCCGCAAAGCTCGTGGAAGCCGCCCCCGACCTCGTGTGGCTGGCCCTCCACGGCCTCTTCGGCGAGGACGGCTGCGTGCAAGGCCTGCTCGAGGTGATGCGCATCCCGTACACCGGCAGCAACGTGCGTGGCTCTGCCGTGGCCATCGACAAGATTGCCACCAAGCGCATGCTCGCCAACACCGGCGTGCGCCTCCCCGCCGACGCCGTCTACCAGGCGGGGGAGGCCATCCCCGACAACCTCACCTTCCCGCTCATCGCCAAGACACCGCGTGGTGGCTCCACCATCGGCATCCAGCGGGTGGCCGAGTCCAATGATCTGGAAGGGGCGCTCGTCGACCTCACCCAGTTCGAAGACGCCGTGCTGCTCGAACAGCTCATCGTCGGCGAGGAAGTCACCGTGGCCGTGCTCGACGGGCAGGCGCTTCCCGTCGTCGCCATCCGACCGGTGGAACGCGAAGGCTTCTTCGACTTCGAGGCCAAGTACACCGAAGGCTGCACCGAATACATCGTGCCTGCGCCCATCTCCGAGGTTGCCGCGGCCGACGCCAGCCGCCAGGCCGTCATCGCCTACGAACGCCTCGGCCTCTCTGGCATCGCGCGCGCCGACTTCATCGTCGACGCCCAAGATCGATGCTGGTTCCTCGAGGTCAACACCATCCCGGGCATGACCGCCACGTCGCTCTCCCCGATGGCCGCTGGAGCGCGCGGGGTCGACTTCCCCACGCTCGTGGAACACATCGCGATGGGCGCGACTCTGCACGTCGCCCGCGCCCGGGCCGAGGACACCCTGCAGCCGGGCAAGTCGTCCATCTGACGGTCCGCCACCCCCTCCCAATCCAGGCTGGGCGATGCGTGGAAATCCCACACTGTTGCCTTGTCAAGAAGAACGCGGCTTGGTAGTGTCACCACCGAAGGGGATTGGTCGCGGCTGACGCGGCGGTCTCCTTCGATCCCCTCCCCGGCGCCTCTCTCGGCCGCCACCTCCGGGCCCCCCGCCCGGTCCCCCCGGTCCCCCGGACCACCCCCCTCCCCTCCCCCCATGGCCTCCCGAAGGCCCCCGCCTCGAGCCCTCCCTCCGTGCACTCTCCTTCGCTTCACGAGCCCGAGTTTCGGGACGAGTCCTCTGATCTCTGGGGCCGCATCGCGCGTGTCCTGGGTGCAGGGGTCGCCGGTGGCCTGTTCGTCACCGTGGTGGGGCTGCTGGGGCACCAGGTGGCCACGGGCGAACACTGGGAGGTGGACGACGTCCAGGTGGCGGGCAACCTCCGGGCCTCCGAGACCGCCATCCGGCACCTCGCCGACATCCCGCCGGGAACGCACCTCCTCACCATCGATCTCCGCCACATCGCAGCCAGCGTGGAGCAGCACCCCTGGGTGGCCCGCGTGGAAGTGCGGCGCCTGCTGCCCAGCACGGTGGAAGTCGTGGTCGAAGAACACGAGCCTGCCCTCCTGCTCGCCCTCGACCGCCTCTGGTTGGTCGATGCAAACGGACGGCCCTTCAAGCAAGCGCGTGGTGAGCTGCTCGACTTCCCCATCCTCACGGGCCTCGACACCCAGCTCACCACCACGCGCCCCGACCTCGCCAACGCCGTCGTTCAGGGCGCCCTCCGCGTCCTCGACGCCGCCGACGGGCACCCCTGGGTGGGCCCGGCCACCATCAGCGAGCTCCGGTTCACCGACCAGCTCGGCTTCATCGTGGTCACCCGCAACGGCAGCGAGCTCATCCTCGGCTTCGGTGAACCCGCCGATGCCTTCGAACGCCTCGACCGCCTGGTCGCCGCCGGCCTCGACATGGCCATCCCGCAGCGCATCGACCTCGACGCCGGTGCCGTGGCCATCGCCACACCGCTGCCCGACCTCCAGGCGCTCACCTCTCTTCCCTGACCTTCCCTTCCCTCGACCCCCAAGAGTTCGGACCCTCCACCCGAACCCCGCCGCCGGCCCCAGCCACATGCCGCACCGGCTTCAGGAGCTACCATGAGCAACCGGATGCACCTCGACTTCGTGCACGAAGAGACCCACAAGGCCCGCATCAAGGTCATCGGCGTAGGTGGCGGCGGTGGCAACGCGGTCAACAACATGATCGAATCGGGGATGTCCCAGGTCGAGTTCATCGCGATGAACACCGACGCCCAGGACCTCGACCGCTCGCTCGCCCCCCGGCGCTTCCAGCTCGGCACGCAGCTCACCAAGGGTCTTGGTGCCGGCGCCGACCCCGAAGTGGGCCGTGAAGCCGCCCTCGAAGACCGCGACCGCATCGCCGAGCTCATCGCCGACGCCGACATGGTCTTCGTCACCGCAGGCATGGGCGGCGGCACCGGCACCGGCGCAGCTCCCGTCATCGCCCAGGTGGCCAAGGAGCTCGGCGCGCTCACCGTGGCCGTGGTCACCCGTCCCTTCGGCTTCGAGGGTCGCCGTCGCCGCAAGCAAGCCGACGAAGGCATCGAGAACCTGCGTCAGGTGGTCGACACCCTCATCACCATCCCCAACCAGCGCCTCATCAGCATGGCCACCGAGCGCACCACCATGCGCGAAGCCTTCCAGATGGCCGACCAGGTGCTGTACCAGGCCTGCAAGGGCGTGTCCGACCTCATCAACTTCCAGGGTGTGGTGAACGTCGACTTCGCCGATGTGCGCACCATCATGTCCAACAAGGGCCTCGCGCTCATGGGCGTGGGCTACGGCCAGGGCGACCACAAGACCGTCGAAGCCGCGCAGAAGGCCATCTCCTCGCCGCTGCTCGACGACGTCTCCATCGCCGGCGCCACCAGCGTGCTCATCAACATCACGGCCAACTCCGAGCTCACGCTCTTCGAAGCCTACGAGGCCTCGAACATGATCCAGGAAGAGGCCCACGAAGACGCCAACGTCATCTGGGGCTGGGTGGTCGACGAGACCCTCAAGGACGAGGTCCGGGTCACCGTCATCGCCACCGGCTTCGACGAGTCCTGGCTCAAGGCCACCCCCGACATCGAGAGCCGCGTCCGTCGCGTGGTGCACGGCAACAGCCGCGGTGGCGTCAGCGCCCCCAGCCGTCCCTCCAGCCCCTCGCTGGCCAGCGGCCTCAACCCCGACGACTACGACATCCCCACCTTCTTCCGCAGCGTCGACTGAACGCTCTGGTAGCGGTGGAACCCACGGGGTCGCTTCGGCGGCCCCGTTGTCGTTCTGGGTGCCATGCATCCCGGAGCGCCGAGACGGTCAGGCTGCATCTTTCCGCCGGTCCAGAGCGTGGAACAGATGGCCTTCCCAGAGGCGGACTCGACGACCTCGAGCGCGATCAGACAGCACGAAGACCCCCGCCGAGAACACGTTCTCGCCCATCCCATGCCCCGTTCCACGGGGCATTCGTGTGTCTTGCGAGCGCGTGTCTGTTGAATCACGGGCCTGTGACCGAGCGATGACACAGCAAAACAGGCCCCCCGTTACCCCCGCGGCCCCTATTCCTGCGCCTGGAATGTCCGGAGGGGTGACGTACGTCGCTCGACAGCCCCGGACCGCATCCGCGCACTGTCCCTCGAGGACCGCCCATGTCGGCCGCGCCTTCGCCTCTCGTCTGGACCCCCACCCCCGGTGGACCCGACGTCGCATTTCACCCGAAAGACGTCCTGGCGCGCATGGAGGCGGTCCGCTCCCCCGCCACCGTCGTCCGCGACCCACGCACCAACGCCGTGGGCCTGGGCCTCGCCGGACAGCTCGCCTTTGCCGGTCCCGGTGTCGCTGGCTGGCCTGTCCTCGGCCAGCTCCCCGCGCTGTACCCCGAGTGGCTCGGCAACCGCAGCTTCGGTGAAGTCCACGGCGCCCGCTTTGCCTACGTGCAGGGCGCGATGGCCAACGGCATCGCCACCACCGACATGGTCATCGCCATGTCCAAGGCCGGCTTCCTGGGCTTCTTTGGTGCGGCCGGCCTCCACCCCGACCAGGTCAAGGCCGGGGTCGACCGCCTCCAGGCTGCCCTCGGCGACGGTGATGTGGCCAACGGCGCCCCCACCTGGGGCTGCAACTTCATCCACTCGCCCAACGAGCCGGCCGTCGAAGCACAGGTGGCCGACCTCTACATCCGCCGGGGCGTCCGCCGCATCAGCGCCGCCGCCTTCATGGGCCTCACCGAGCCCCTCGTCCGCTACGCCTACACGGGCGTGTTCCAGGATGCCGAGGGCCGGGTCCACCGCCGCAACGCCGTCTTCGCCAAGATCAGCCGCCCCGAGGTGGCCCGCCGCTTCATGGAGCCGCCGCCCAAGGCCATGCTCGACAAGCTGGTGGCCCGCGGGGAGCTCACCGCCGAAGAGGCCCGCCTGGCCCTGAAGCTGCCGGTCGCCGAAGACTACATCGTCGAGTCCGACTCCGGCGGTCACACCGACAACCGGCCGCTCACCGCACTCTTCCCCACCATCCAGCGCCTGCGCGACGACATCGTGGCCGAGCGTGGGTACGTGCGCCCCATCCGCCTCGGCGCCGCCGGTGGCATCGGCACGCCCAACGCCGCGGCAGCCGCCTTCTCGCTGGGGGCCGACTTCGTGCTCACCGGCTCGGTCAACCAGGCGTGTGTGGAGTCGGGACTGTCCCCCCGCGGACGCGCCCTGCTGTGCCAGGCCGGCCTCGCCGACGTCATCATGGCCCCCGCCGCCGACATGTTCGAGATGGGCGTCGAGGTGCAGGTGCTCCGTCGCGGCACCATGTTCGCCGTCCGCGGCCAGCGCCTCTACGAGCTGTACCGCAGCCATCCGTCCCTGCAGTCCTTGTCCGCCAAGGACCGCGCCTTCGTCGAGAAGCTCCTCAAGCAGACCATCGACGAAGCCTGGGCCTCCACGCGTTCCTTCTGGATGGGCCGCGACCCCCACGAGGTCGAGAAGGCCGAGCGCGACCCCAAGCACCTGATGGCCCTCGTCTTCCGCGCCTACCTGGGACAGTCCTCCCGGTGGGCCATCGCCGGCGTCCCCGACCGCGCCGTCGACTACCAGATCTGGTGTGGTCCCGCCCAGGGCGCGTTCAACGCCTGGGCCAAGGGCACGTTCCTCGAGCCCGCCGAGAACCGCACCGTCGTCCAGGTCGCCCGCAACCTCATGGAGGGTGCCGCGGTCATCACGCGCGCCCACCAGCTCCGGTCGCTCGGCCTTCCCGTGCCGGCGTCCGCTTTCGACTTCCGCCCCCGCCCGCTCGCCTGAAGCCCGAGGCTACTCGATGTCCAGCAACCGTCCGCCCATCGCCATCGTCGGCGTGAGCGCCCTGTTCCCCGGCTCCACCAACTCGTCGGGCTTCTGGAAGGATATCCTCGCGGGTTCCGACCTCATCACCGATGTGCCCCAGACCCACTGGCTCATCGACGACTACTTCGACGAAGACAAGTCGAAGGCCGACCGCACCTACGCCCACCGTGGCGGGTTCATCCCCAAGGTCGACTTCGACGCCCTGGGCTGGGGCGTGCCCCCGAGCCTCTTGTCGCAGACCGACACCAGCCAGCTGCTCGCGCTCATCGTCGCCCAGAAGGTGCTCGACGACGCCAGCAAGGGCCACGACATCGACCGCAACCGCCTGTCGTGCATCCTCGGTGTCACCAGCGCCCAGGAGCTGCTCGGCGAGATGGTGAGCCGGCTGCAGCACCCCATCTGGCGCAACGCACTCCGCCAGGTGGGCCTGCCCGAGAGCAAGGTCACCGAGGCGGTCGACGCCATCTCGTCGCACTACGCCGACTGGACCGAAGCCACCTTCCCCGGCCTGCTGGGCAACGTGGTCGCCGGCCGCATCGCCAACCGCCTCGACCTCGGCGGCACCAACTGTGTCACCGACGCCGCGTGCGCGAGCACCTTCTCGGCCCTCCAGATGGCCGTCCAGGAGCTCTACCTGGGTGACTCCGACGCCGTCATCTGTGGCGGTGTCGACACCATGAACGACATCTTCATGTACATGTGCTTCTCCAAGACGCCCGCCCTGAGCGCCACCGGAGACTGCCGCCCCTTCAGCGACCAGGCCGACGGCACCATGCTGGGCGAAGGCCTGGGCATGTTCCTGCTCAAGCGCCTCGAAGACGCCGAGCGCGACGGCGACACCATCTACGCCACCATCACCGGCGTGGGCTCGTCGTCCGACGGCCGGGCCAAGTCCGTCTACGCCCCCCTGCCCCGCGGCCAGGCCAAGGCCATCCGCCGCGCCTACGAGCGCTCCGGCTTCGGCGTCGACACCGTCGAGCTGGTCGAAGCACACGGCACCGGCACCAAGGCCGGTGATGCCGCCGAGTTCGAAGGGCTGAAGACCGTCTTCGACGAGTGTGGTCGCGAAGACCGCCAGTGGTGCGCCGTGGGCTCCGTGAAGTCCCAGATCGGCCACACCAAGGCTGCTGCTGGCGCCGCGGGCCTGTTCAAGGCCGTGCTGGCCCTGCACCAGAAGACGCTCCCGCCCACCATCAAGGTCGACCGGCCCAACCCGGGTCTCGAGCTCGAAAAGACCGGCCTGTACGTCAACACCGAAGCCCGTCCCTGGGTGCGCGGCGCCGACCACCCCCGTCGCGCCGGTGTGTCTTCCTTCGGCTTCGGTGGCTCCAACTTCCACATCGCGATGGAGGAGTACACCGGCGAGCTGCGTCAAGGGCGCCACGACGTCCTCTCCCATCACATCGTGGTCGTGACCGGAGCAGACGGGGCCGCCGTGGCCAAGAAGGCCCGCGAGCTGGCCGCCTTCACCGAGACCCATACCTCCGAGCAAGGCGCCAAGGCCCTCCCCCACCTCGCGCGCACCACGCAGGCCGCCTACGACGCCACCGCCCCCGCCCGCCTCGCCGTGGTGGCCAAGGACGACGCCGACCTCGTCTCCAAGCTCAACGCCGCAGCCACCGGCATCGAGAAGGCTCCCGGCAAGGCGCTCTCCAAGCCCGTCGGCGTGCACTACGGCGTGGGCCAGGCCGAAGGCTCCGTGGCCTTCCTCTTCCCGGGCCAGGGCAGCCAGTACGTGGGCATGGGCAGTCACCTCGCCCGCTCCTTCGACGCCGCCATCTCGGCGTGGGACGACGCCCACACCGCGGGCCTGAACACGCACCACACCGTGTACCCGCGCCCCGTCTTCTCCGACGACGCCCGTGCGGCACAGCAAAAGACCCTCACCAACACCGACAACGCCCAGCCCGCCATCGGTGTCGCCAGCATGGCCACCTTGCGGATGCTGCGGTCCGTCGGCCTCGAAGCCGCCCAGGTGGGTGGCCACAGCTACGGCGAGCTCACCGCGCTCCACGCTGCCGGCGCCCTGTCCACGGCATCCTTCTTCGCCGCATCGGCCGAGCGTGGTGCCCGGATGGCCGAAGCCGCCGCCACCACCGAAGGCACGATGGCCGCCGTCCGCGGTCCGGCCAAGAAGGTGGCGAGCGTCCTCGGCAGTGCCCACCCCGACGTCGTCCTGGCCAACCTCAACTCGCCCAAGCAGACCGTCATCTCCGGTCCGGTGCCCGCCATCGAAGCCGCCGTCGCCGCGCTGGAAGCCGCTGGCGTGATGTCGGTGGGCCTGCCGGTCGCCACGGCCTTCCACTCGCCCATCGTGGCCGGTGCAAGCAAGCCCTACGGCGCCTTCCTCGCCGACCTCGACGTCGCCAGCCCCACCATCCCCGCATGGTCCAACGCCGAAGCCGCCCCCTACCCGGCCGACGCAAACGCCATCCGCACGGGCCTCTCCGAGCAGATTGCCAAGCCGGTGCGCTTCGTCGAGATGATTGAAGGCATGTACGCCGACGGTGTGCGCACCTTCGTCGAGGTGGGCCCCGGCTCCGTGCTGTCGGGCCTGGTCAAGCGCATCCTGCGTCGCCAGCCCCACACCGCCGTGTCCACCGACCGCAAGGGTGGCAACGGCATCGAAGCCTTCTTCACCGCCCTCGCCGCACTCGTGGCCGATGGTCGCCCGATGAACCTCGGCGCGCTGCTGTCCGAGTACCGCGACGCCGTCGACCCCTCGACCGTGAAGAAGCCCCGCATCGCCATTCCCATCGACGGCACCAACGTCGACAAGCCCTACCCGCCCAAGAAGGGCGCCGCGGGCCGCGCCACCCCCAACCCCGAGACCACCCCCGAGGTGAAGGTCGTGGAGAAGGTGGTGGACCGCATCGTCGAGAAGGTCGTCTACAAGCAAGCTCCCAACACCTCTTCCTCCGCGCCGGCCAACGCCGCGCCCCACTCCGCTGCCGCCGTGCGCTCCGAGGCCACCATGTCCAACCAGAACACCCCCCATCCTTCCGTGCAGCTCGCCTGGGTCACCGCCTGGCAGGAAACCCAGCGCCAGACCGCCGACGCCCACAGCGCCTTCCAGCGCTCGATGGCCGACAGCCACGCCGCCTTCCTGAAGACCGCCGAGACCAGCTTCATGGGCCTCGCCACGGTCCTGTCCGGTGGCGGTGTTCCCACGGTGGCCCACGCCGCTCCGCAGACCGTCACCCTGCCCGCTCCGGCCCCCGCTCCGGTGGTCGCCGCGCCGGCCCCCGTCGTCGCAGCCCCGGCCCCCGTGGTCGCTGCTC
>ENA-OWNT01000591-OWNT01000591.1-seawater-metagenome-genome-assembly--contig:-NODE-591-length-73821-cov-4.442124_pt1 | contig 73821 bp, 79 predicted proteins | sample MGYA00238136_ERZ651165 | MGnify/ENA primary metagenome ERZ651165 (study PRJEB26861, sample SAMN08777766) | seawater metagenome | isolation source: coastal seawater | place: USA: Florida | collected...
ATGTGGTAGCCGGAGATCGAGATCGAGTTGAATTTCGGCATCTCGTTCGACGTGTATTCGATGATGTCCGAGATGATCCGCATCGAGGGTTCGGGCGGGTAGATGTAGGTGTTGCGGACCATGAACTCCTTGAGGATGTCGTTCTGGATGGTGCCCGCCAGCACGCTTTTGTCGTGGCCCTGTTCCTGGCCGGTGACGATGAAGTTGGCCAGGATCGGGATCACCGCGCCGTTCATCGTCATCGAGACGGAAACCTGATCCAGCGGGATGCCATCGAACAGGATTTTCATGTCTTCGACGCTGTCGATGGCGACGCCCGCCTTGCCGACGTCACCGACCACGCGGGGGTGGTCGCTGTCATAGCCGCGGTGGGTGGCGAGGTCGAAGGCGACCGAGACGCCCTGTTGCCCGGCGGCCAGCGCCTTGCGGTAGAAGGCGTTACTCTCCTCTGCCGTGGAAAACCCCGCATATTGCCGGATCGTCCAGGGGCGGCCCGCATACATGGTGGCCTTGACGCCCCGCGTGAACGGCTCTTGCCCCGGCACGGTGCCCATATGCGGTAGATCGGCGGTGTCCTCCTCGGTATAGAGGGGTTTCACGGCGATGCCTTCCAGCGTGTTCCATGTCAGGTCCTCGGGCGAACGGCCCCGCAATTCCTTCGCGGCCATGTCCTGCCAGGCTTGGGTCTTGTCGCTCATCTTCTCGGTCCTCTCCTCAATCCCGCACCGGGGGGCACGCGCCCCTGTCCTGTGCCAAGCAGGGACGCAAATTTGCGCCCATGCGGTTATGCCTCTTCGCTTTCACGAAACCCGCCCCTATATCTTTGAGATACGGAGGTTTCATGCGCGCAGTCCTGTCCCTGATCACCGCCTTGTCGCTGGCCCTTCCAGCCATGGCGCAAGACACCGAGACACCCCCCGTGGCGGAAGAATCCCCCGCCGCGGAATTGCTGATCCTTGATGCCGCCGAGACCACGCTGGACGAACACCTTTGGGCGTCACGCCCCATCGTCGTCTTTGCCGACACGCCCCGCGATCCCCGGTTCCAGGACCAGCTCGACCTGCTGATGGAACGGCCCGGCCCGCTGATCGAACGCGATGTGGTGGTGATCTTCGACGCCGATCCCGACGCGAATTCTGAAATCCGGCAGGCGCTACGCCCGCGCGGCTTTTCTTTGGTGATCATCCAACGCGACGGGCGCGTCGCCTTACGCAAACCCACGCCCTGGGACGTGCGCGAAATCACCCGCGCCATCGACAACCTGCCGATGCGGGTCGAAGAAATGGGGCTGTCGCAATAATCAACTGAAAATAAACGGCAATCAACCCAGGGGTGCGCGCGATTTATCGTTGGCTGGCCAAGGTTGCAATACAACCTTAACCCGCTTATCTTAGGCTCTGAGCAGTCAAGAGGCTTCAAAAGATGCAACGTCACAAAAAACCTCGTACCGTCAATGGCCGTCGTGGGCCGCGTTTTGGCTATTAAGCCATTGTTTCAGGTCAGATTTTCTTCTTTCGAGATCGACCGGATCATCTGTGCCTCTATCAATCTCCATTCCGTTTGATAGGCTTAACGCCCTGACCGAGATTTCGGCCAGTTCCGACGCAGCCCTCCGCATCTCGATATAGTCGAGATACATCGGCAGCCGCCTTGCCGGCGGAAGCTGCTTTGCTTCATCGCTGCGCAGATCCTCAACCATCAGGGCCAGATCGGACAGCATGGAATAGAATTGGATCACGTCATCAATTACCCGCACGGGCAGCATATGAGCATCCGCCGACAACGCTTGGAAAATGACCGGGTCGCTCACCATCGGAAAGAATGGATGATAGTCCGGATCTGTGGCTACGGCATGTTCCAAAGCCGTGATTTCGCTGTCGAACTCATCCCGAAGCATCTCGGAATAATCGAAAATCTCCGCACGTAGCGCCAACATCAGATCATCACGCTTCTGCCGACGCTCTGCCAAGATGCCTGCTTCCCGAAAGGCGAAAGTCACGATCCACCCCGCGGCAAGAAAGGCGCCTGCAACAACCGCTTGCTGCAAGCGCGCTTCGGAGAAATCGGGCGACACCCAAGCCACGAAGGCCAGAAGAACCCCAAGGCAGACTGCGCAGAATATCAGCAGGGCGGTGCGGCTCATTCGTTCACTCGAATTCCATGATCACATCGTCAACCGCCAGGCTATCGCCCGCCGCCGCATTGACCTTGGACACGACGCCCTTCTTCTCGGCCCGAAGGATGTTCTCCATCTTCATCGCCTCGACGGTACACAGCGCCTGCCCCTCCTGCACTTCCTGGCCCACCTCGACATTTACCTTCACGATGAGGCCGGGCATCGGGCAGAGCAGCAGTTTTGAGGTATCAGGCGCAACCTTCTCGGGCATCAGCGCCGCCAGTTCCGCCTGACGCGGGCTGCGCACCTTCACGGCCAGATCGGCACCACGGGTGCGCAGACGGAAGCCTTGGGTGACCTTGCCCACTTTCAGCACCAGCGGGCTGCCGTTCACATCGAGCACCGCCAGTTGATCACCCGGCGTCCAGTCGCTGGCCACCCGCAGAACCTCGCCATCGGGGAAGGTCACAGTCGATCCTTCGTGATCGGCGTCGATATGGACCGGGAAATCCTCACCCTGGACCGCCACGACCCAATCGGTTGGCACCACCCGTTCGTGGTTGCCCATTCTCCCCGATACCCGCGCGCGGCGAATTTCGCCCACGCGATACATCGCAGCGGCAGAGGCTGCTACCCGGCGCAGGTCTTCGCCCGGCAAGGTCACGCCTTCGAATCCGTCTGGGTATTCTTCCGCGATAAAGGCGGTGGTCATGTCGCCCGAAATGAAAATCGGGTGGTCCATCACCGCCGACAGGAAGGGCAGGTTGTGGCCGATGCCCTCCACCTCAAAGCTGTCCAGCGCGATCCGCATCGCCTCGATCGCCTGTGCACGGGTCGGCGCCCAGGTGCAGAGCTTGGCGATCATCGGGTCGTAATACATGCTGATCTCGCCGCCCTCATAGACGCCGGTATCATTGCGCACCGCGGCGGCCCCCTCAGGCGCATCGCCTTGCCATTTGTCATTCACCAGCAGCGGCCCGGCGGCCACTTCCGCAGGGGGGCGATATCGGGTCAGGCGACCGATAGAGGGCAGGAAGCCACGATAAGGGTCTTCCGCATAAAGACGGTTTTCAATCGCCCACCCGGTCAGCTTCACATCGTCCTGCGTAATGGACAGAGGTTCCCCGGCTGCGACGCGGATCATCTGTTCCACAAGATCGACGCCGGTGATCAGTTCGGTGACGGGATGTTCCACCTGCAAACGGGTATTCATTTCGAGGAAGTAGAAATTCTTCTCGCCATCGACGATGAATTCCACGGTGCCAGCGCTGGCGTAACCCACGGCCTTGGCCAGCGCCACGGCCTGCTCACCCATGGCCTTGCGGGTGGCTTCATCCAGGAAGGGTGACGGCGCCTCTTCCACCACTTTCTGGTTGCGCCGCTGGATCGAACATTCACGTTCGCCCAGGTAAATCCCGTTGCCATGCGCGTCGCACAGGACCTGAATTTCGATGTGGCGCGGTTGGGTGACGAACTTCTCGATGAAGATCCGGTCATCGCCAAAGCTGTTCGCCGCCTCGTTCTTGGACGACTGGAAGCCTTCGCGCGCCTCCTCATCATTCCAGGCGATCCGCATCCCCTTGCCACCGCCGCCAGCGCTGGCCTTGATCATCACCGGATAGCCGACTTCGTTGGAAATCTTCACGGCCTCATCGGCATCCTCAATCAGCCCCATATAGCCCGGCACTGTGGATACTTGTGCGTCCTGTGCAATCTTCTTCGAAGTGATCTTGTCGCCCATGGCCTCGATCGCGCCGACCGGGGGCCCGACAAAAGCGACACCAGCCGCTTCAAGAGCTTCCGCAAACTTGCTGTTTTCCGACAGGAACCCATAGCCGGGATGAACCGCCTGCGCGCCCGAGGCTTTGATCGCCTCCATCACCTTGTCGATGACGATATAGGACTGGTTCGCGGGCGGAGGTCCGATATGTATAGCCTCATCCGCCATCTGAACATGCAGCGCGTGCTTGTCCGCATCTGAATAAATGGCAACCGTCGCGATACCCATCTTCTTGGCGGTTTTCATCACGCGGCAGGCGATTTCACCCCGGTTCGCGATCAGGATCTTGTTGAACATGGTCCCTTGTCCTCCTCTTACGCCGGGGCCGTCACGGCTGGCGTGGAAACGAAAAAGGACCGCACGGGGCGATCAGCCCCGAACGGTCCGGTGATTGCGGATACGGGCCGCGCCGAAGCGGGGCCGTTATGGATCAGGTCAGTTGCAGACCGTAAGCACTTCGTCGCACAGCGCACCGACAGCGGCCCCTGCGACAACGCCGGTGACAACGCTGCCCCCCACGGCCGCCGCACCGACACCGCCGACGGCGGCACCGACGGCCGCCCGGTCAAGGTCGGTCGTGGCAAAACAGCCCGACAGGCCCATGGCCGCGATTGCGCCAAGCGCGACAAGTTTGAATTTCTGCATGTTGCTCGTGCCTCTTCCCGTTTTTTTTCTAAGTGGCGTGACCCACCTTTGAAAAAAGACGGCCCGCCGTCAATGCCGACGGGCCGCTCTGAAGGGGAAGGGTAACACGTCACATTACCACCGGCCCGTTTAAAGCTGGGGACTAAGGCCGGCAAAGTGACGATTGCACGGGGATTTACGCGGCGCGAGATGGAAAAGCCGGCTACCGATTTATGGGCGCGTTTCTGCGCAATTCCTGGAAGCGTAGGCAGGTTCATGCCGACCCCTCCCAATGGCCCGACCCGTCGAAGGCTTCGGGGAAAGAGGCCCGCGCGCGGGTCACGTCCAGCTGCAACAGTGCCGCGTAATCCGTCGGATCAAAAGGATCATCCAGCGTGATCACCTCACGCCCGAACAGCCAGGACAGACGCCCTGCATCGAGATTTCCGCGCTCAAACGGCTGATCCCCGAAGTAGAGCCACAGCGCCTCCATGAAGGCGGCATCGGCGCGCCGGTCGGCCGGGCGCCGGTCGGCATAGCGTTCGCGGACAACCAGGGGCGTGGCCCCCGCCTTGTTCGCGCGCCGGATGGTGAATTGATAATCGGTGCCGGGCATACGCCCCGGGAAACCACGATGCTTGATCATGCCCACGCCCCCCCGATTCCAGGGACGCGGGAGGGCCGGACGGGAAGGCCCCGTCCGGTCCGGTCTGCGTCAGTCGTATTTGTTGCTGTACACCGGTTCCGCCTGAATGGGCGCGGGGTCGATGATAATGATCTCTTCCGGCTCTGGGGCCGGCGCACAAGCTGCGGCGCCGACAAGAAGGCCCAAAGCGAGAAGCGCTTTGATGCGGTTGGACATCCTGCTCTCCTATCGTTTTTTGTCCCGGTCGCTTGGGGGCGGACCGGGTTCCCGGGAATGGCCGTACACACATGGCCATTTTTGATCATACCCGAAACGAAGGCGGAAAAGCAGCGCAATGATGGCAGGATTATGTCCTGTGTCCGGGCTGCATCAGAAAGATATCCACAGCAGGAACGTTCCGCAACATATTGTAGGTTCATCAGAAATCCTCCCAGATGCAGGATCCGTCCTGAATACGGTATCCGGCGAAAACCTGCGTGACACCTGGGGCGGGCTGGCCGCGATCGACCCTCTCGCTCATCACCTGTACCACGATCTGGTCGGGGGTCTGGTCCGCTTCGCCTGCCGCCGCAAGCCCCCATGTGTCGCAGATCACATCGGTATCTTCGGCCATTTCAGGGGCAGTCACCCGGACGCCATCCAGCGACGGCGCCAGCACCTGAAGGATGAGCCAGGTCTCGCCGTCCGGTTGCACCTCGCTGACAGTGCCCGCCAGTTCCACGGCAAGACCCGAAGGCAGCTCCAGCGCCTCCTCCCGGCAGCCCGTCAGCGCGGTCAGCGCCAGTATCACCGCCAGCACCCTCATGCCCGACGCCCCGCGAAGGCCGCCCAACGGGCGCGGTTGCGGGGGCAGGCCAACACGCCCGCGATGATGGTTTCGAGGCCCGCACGGGGGGCAGGGCCTTCGACCCGCCCGCCCGCGCGCAACCTCAGCCCGTGGTCCTGCTCCTCAACATGAACCACGGGGGAAAAGCCGCGCACGCCCCTCAACGCACGCCACATGTCCTGCCGGACCTGTTGCGCCAGACGCAGCTTTCCCATTTTCGGAAATTCGGCCACCACGCCGACATCGAACCGCACAGGCAACTGCCGCGCCAACGTCAGCGTCGCGCCCTCACGCAGGATATGCCAGCGACGGGCGGTCAAAGGAGGGCCCACTCTCTGTTTCTACTCTTCGAAAACGCGTTCATCCCGACGATCCGAACAAGTGTTGGCACTCTAGATCGAGCACCGATGAATGGTTCTGAATGCGTGATCCGCCAAGTTGCCAAGTTTGAATGATCACAATGTTCTCGTAGCGCCCATTTCGGACGGACTGCGTCACCTCAAGGATCTGCTCCTGAAAAGTATGACATATCTCACGAGCATCCCTGCGCGAACGCGCATCATCGTCAAATGCACGGCCGAAGAGGTCAAACTGACCCGTCGCACCGGTCCAGCCGTCACCTTGAATAGGCCCGAAAATACTCGCGCAGAATCTGGTACCACTTGAGGTCTCATACACCAGATCGCCAATGCAGTTGTCGTTTGCCTGGGCCAAGCCCGCCCAGCTCGACGCCGCCAAAGCCGCCAACAGAATGGTTAGCTTATGCATCCAGCGATGGCTCATCGGCCCCGAGACCTCCTGTGTTGAAGCAGCGACACCCCGGCACCGCGGCAGTGTCCTTGAATTAGGGGTCCCCCACCCGTGCCGCCGGCCGGACCTGGGCGGGGGATTAACCCGAGAAAGAAGCTCAAAGGGGAATGTTATCGTGCTTCTTCCACGGATTCTGGAGTTTCTTGCCACGCAGCGAGGCGAAGGCGCGGCAGACACGCTTGCGGGTGCTGCGGGGTTGGATGACCTCGTCGATGAAGCCGCGTTCCGCCGCCACGAAGGGGTTGGCGAAACGGTCTTCGTAGTCGGCCGTATGGGCCGCGATCTTGTCCGCATCGCCCAGATCGGCGCGGTGGATGATCTCGGTCGCGCCCTTGGCGCCCATCACTGCGATCTCGGCTGTGGGCCAAGCGTAGTTGAAATCGCCGCGCAGATGCTTGGACGCCATCACGTCATAAGCACCGCCATAGGCTTTGCGTGTGATGACCGTCACTTTCGGCACGGTGGCTTCGCCATAGGCAAACAGCAGCTTCGCACCATGCTTGATGACACCGCCATATTCCTGACCTGTGCCGGGCAGGAAACCGGGCACATCGACCAGCGTCAGGATCGGGATCTCGAACGCATCGCAGAAGCGCACGAACCGGGCGGCCTTGCGGGAACTGTCGATATCCAGGCAGCCGGCCAGCACCATCGGCTGGTTCGCCACCACGCCCACGGTCGACCCTTCCAGCCGGATGAACCCGGTCAGGATGTTCTTGGCGAAGTCTTCCTGGATCTCGTAGAAATCGCCCTCATCCGCCAGTTTGTGGATCAGCTCCTTCATGTCATAGGGGCTGTTGGCGTTATCGGGGATCAGGGTGTCGAGGCTGTCCTCTACCCGCGCCACATCGTCGAAGAAGGGGCGGACGGGGGGCTTTTCGCGGTTGTTCAGCGGCAGGAAATCGACCAGGCGGCGGACCTCGGCCATCGCCTCCACGTCGTTTTCAAACGCGCCATCCGCGACCGAGGACTTCTTGGTGTGGGTGGACGCGCCCCCCAGTTCTTCGGCGGTCACGACCTCGTTCGTCACCGTCTTCACCACGTCCGGCCCCGTCACGAACATGTAGCTGCTGTCCTTCACCATGAAGATGAAATCGGTCATCGCGGGCGAATACACGGCACCACCGGCGCACGGTCCCATGATGACAGAGATCTGCGGCACCACGCCCGAGGCCATGATATTGCGCTGGAACACTTCCGCGTAACCGGCAAGCGAGGCCACGCCTTCCTGAATACGTGCACCACCGGAATCGTTGATGCCGATGACCGGCGCGCCGTTCTGCATCGCCATATCCATGATCTTGCAGATCTTTTCGGCGTGCGTTTCCGACAGGGAGCCGCCGAAGACGGTGAAATCCTGACTGAACACATAGACCATGCGGCCATTGATCGTGCCCCATCCGGTCACCACGCCATCGCCGCGCGGCTTGGATGCTTCCATGCCGAAATCGGTGCAGCGGTGAGTCTTGAACATGTCGAACTCTTCGAAAGAATCCTCGTCCAGCAACAGGTCGATCCGTTCCCGTGCCGTCAGCTTGCCCTTGGCGTGCTGGCTGTCGATGCGCTTGGCGCCGCCACCCAGACGCGCCTCTTCGCGACGCTGTTCCAGTTCCTGCAGGATATCTTTCATTGGGGTCCCCTTCCTCCCGTATCGGCGCGGGAGCGACCCGTCCGTCAATGCGAATTCGGGCGCACATTAGCGTGTCGCCTTCGGAAAGCCAGTGGAATTCCGAATATTTGCAAATTCATGCGATTTGCAGAATTTCCAATTGCTAAACTGCAAATAGAAGATTGCGTTGTGCAGTATCGCACATGGACAAGCCGCAGAGCCGGGCGTTAAGTAAACCAATGAGTTCAGCTTCCGAGGCCAGGTATTTTGACCGGGCCACGCCCCCTCACATCTCGACCTTGATCGCGGCGACAGCGCTCGGCGCGATGTCGATGAATATATTCCTGCCAACCCTTCCGCAAATGGCCGAGTATTTCCAGGCCGACTACGCGTTGATGCAGCGCTCGGTCACGCTTTACCTGTTGATCAATGCGATCCTTCAGCTTGGGATCGGCCCGATCTCTGACCGTATCGGGCGGCGGCCGGTGCTGCTTGGCAGTTTCACCCTGTTTTGCATCGCCACCATCGGCTGCATCTTCGCACCCACGGCAGAGATCTTTCTGGCCTTCCGCATGGCGCAGGCCGTGGTGGTCGCGGGGCTGGTCCTGGGTCGGGCCGTGGTGCGCGATATTGTGCCGGGACCGCAGGCCGCGGCGATGATCGGCTATGTGACCATGGGCATGGCGCTGGTGCCAATGATCGGGCCGGTGGTGGGCGGCACCCTTGGCGAAACCTTCGGCTGGCAAGCCAATTTCGTACTGCTTCTGGCCACCGGGCTTTTGGTACTGACCCTGACCTGGTTCGATCTGGGCGAAACCGCCCGGTCGGCGACAGGCCGGTTGCGCGACCAGATCCGCGAATATCCCGAACTGCTGACCTCGCGTCGGTTCTGGGGGTACTGCGGCGCCACCACCTTCGCCTCTGGCGCGTTCTTCGCCTATCTTGGCGGCGCGCCCTATGTCGGGTCCGAGATCTACCATCTGTCCCCGTCACGGGTTGGATTCTATTTCGGGGCCCCGGCGCTTGGGTATTTCTGCGGAAACTTCGTCGCCGCACGGGCGTCGGTGCGATTGGGCATCAACCGGATGATCCTTTACGGCACCACAATCTCGACCACCGGGCTGATCATCCCGGTCGCGCTGCATTTCATGGGGCTGGATACCGCACCGATCTTTTTCGGATCGGTTACGCTGGTAGGCCTTGGCAACGGCATGACCATGGCCAATGGCAATTCGGGGATGCTGTCGGTGCGGCCGCATCTGGCGGGATCAGCCTCGGGCGTGGGGGGCGCGGTGATGCTGGCGGGCGGTGCGGGGCTGGCCGATCTGGCGGGCAACGCCCTTGCGGGCAGCAGCACCGCGATGCCGTTGGTTGCGATCATGATGGCCAGTTCGGCCCTGTCCATGGTTGCGATCCTTTACACCATTCGCCGCGAACGGTTTGTGACCGGCGGCTAGGGCCCTTGCCGCACGGCTTTGCAAACCCCATAATGAGTTTGCAAACCAAGGGGCGATCATGGCGATCCAGAAACTCTATGCCGGGGCGAAGCTGCGGGAATTGCGCGGTCGCCTTGGCCTGACGCAAAAGGAGTTCGCGGCCAAGCTTGGGGTATCGCTGCCCTATCTCAACCAGATGGAAAACAACAACCGGCCCGTGTCCTCGACCGTTATTCTGGGGCTGGTGCAGGAGTTTGGCTTCGACGTCAGCGAACTTGGGTCTGGCGATACCGAACGGCTCGTCTCGGATATGCGAGAGGCGCTGGCCGATCCCGTCTTTACCGATGCCGCGCCGCCCTTGCCCGACCTGCGCCTGACGGCGTCCAACGCCCCGGCCCTGGCCCGCGCCTTTCTGGATCTGCACCGCGCCTACCGCCAGACCCATGAACGGCTGGCCTCATTGGACGAGGCGCTTGGCCGCGACGGTGGCCGCGTTGCCGCCAGCCCCTGGGAAGAGGTGCGCGATTTCTTCCATTACTGCGACAACTATATCGACGCGGTGGATCACGCCGCCGAACGGTTCGCGGAAAAGGCGGGCGGAAACCTCGACGCCCATATCCGCGCCGCTTTCGACGATCAGGGGGTCAGCATCCGCTATACGGAGGGGGCCGGCATTCGCCGCTACGATTCCGCCCGCAAGGAACTGACCCTGTCGCCCCGCACCGCACCGGAAACGCAGCGCTTTCAGCTTTTGCATCAATACGCGCTGATCGCGCAGGACCGGCTGTTGGAGGCAACACTGGATCTGGCCCGCTTTCAGACCGACACCGCCCGCTCCATCGCCAAGGTGGGCATGGCAAATTACTATGCCGGTGCCGTGCTGATGCCCTATGCGCGGTTCATGGAGGCCGCAGGTGACACGCGACACGATCTGGAACAGCTCGCCGGGCGCTTCGGCGCCTCGATCGAGCAGGTGGCGCACCGGCTGTCCACCCTGCAACGCCCTGGTGCCAAGGGCATTCCCTTCTTCTTCGTGCGCGTCGATCAGGCCGGCACCATCACCAAACGCCACAGCGCCACGCGACTGCAATTTGCCCGGTTCGGCGGCGCCTGCCCGCTTTGGAACGTGCACCAAGCGTTCGAGACACCGGGCCGCTTTCTGCGCCAGCTTGCAGAGACGCCTGATGGGGTGCGCTATCTGTGCCTTGCGCGGGACGTCTCGAAATCCGGGGGCTCGTTCACCGCGCCCACCCGGCGCTTCGCCATCGGTCTGGGCTGCGAGGTGCAACATGCCGGGGCGGTGGTTTACGCAGACGGAATGGATATCGGCACCGCCGCCGCCTATCAGCCGATTGGCATTTCCTGCCGGATCTGCGAACGGGCGAATTGCCACCAACGATCGGTCCCGCCATTGGAACGGCACCTGAAAATCGATCCGGACCAACGCGGCACCCTGCCCTACGAGATCGGGCGTTGACGCCGCGTGCGCCACACGGCCAAATGCCTGTTGAACACGTATCGGGAGGATTACCATGGAAATGCACGCAAGCCGCGTGATCGCGGCAGATCGGGCCACGGTCTGGGCCGCACTGAACTCAGCCGAGGTGCTGAAGGAGTGCATTCCAGGCTGCGAGGAGTTGACCGGGTCGCCCGAAGACGGTTTCGCGGCAACCGTCAAGCAGAAGGTCGGCCCGGTGAAGGCCACCTTTAAGGGCGAGGTCACCCTATCCGAGGTGATCGAGACAGAAAGCTACATGATTTCCGGCGAAGGCAAGGGCGGCGTCGCCGGTTTTGCCAAAGGTGAGGCCCGCGTTCGGTTGGAAGATGCCGAAGACGGCGGCACCGAGCTGTTCTATGATGTCGACGCCAAGGTCGGCGGCAAGATCGCGCAGCTTGGCTCTCGTCTGATCGACGGTTTTGCCCGTAAGATGGCCGATCAGTTTTTCGAACGGTTTCAGGCCCATGTGGAAGGCAACACCGGAAACGACGACGCGGCCGGGGTGTGATCCCGACCGCGCCGCAACACCTGTGATCTGAACGTCAGGCCTTGGCCAGCATCGAGGCGATCTCGTCCTTCAGATGCATCCGCTTCTTGCGCATCGCGACCTCGGCCAGTTCCTCGACCGGCTCAACCCCGGTTTCCGCCCGATGCACGGCGCGGTTCACCTCATGATATTCGTCCATCAGCTTGGTGAAATGGGCGTTCGAGGTCTTCAGTTCGTGGATTTTGTCAACCTGATCGGGGAATTCCTCGGCCAGTTCGTGGGGGGTATGGGACATGTCGCGCTCCTCTTCTTGTGGTTCCCGTGTTCCGAAGACAGGGATAGCAGCGCGCGCAGGGCGTTCACTTTGACCGAGGTCAATCAGCGCCCGGGATTCCTAAAAAATCCGGATTACTCGGCGGCTTGCCTCAGGCTGCGCCGCCAGGCCGCGTCAACCTCGGCGATGGACAGGACGGCAACCTCTCCGCCCCGGCCCGGCACGCCAAGCCCGCCCGACCGCGCCAAGGCACCCGGAAACCCCAACGTGGCCAGACCCGCGGCGCTGGCGGCCTGCAGGGCGGCAGCACTGTCCACCACCGCCAGCGCGGCAGCGGGCAGAACACCAAGCTGGCCGATCGCCAATTGATACGCTTCGGGATGGGGGGGCAGGTGCAGCAGATCGTCCCGCAGAATCGCCACGTCGAAGCCGACGCCGCCACGAGCCCGGGCCGTAGCCTTCAGCATCGCGCGCACCGGTTCGGTGGCAGACCGGCTGACCAACCCCAGTTTCAGGCCCCGCCCGGCTGCCGCCTTGATCACCGCCGCCACGCCGGGGCGCAGGGGCAGACCTTCGGCCAGCATCGCCGCGAAAAGCCGCGACTGCGACCGCTCAACTGCGGCCACATCCACCGTACTGCCGCGCTGCATCGCATAGCGCAACACGGGCGAACGTTCGTCTCGGGTCGCGACGAGGCCATGGTAGGTTTCCCAGTCCCAGGCCCAATCCAACCCTTGCGCGCGAAACGCGCTATTCCATGCATTCCGGTCCAGATCGGCACATTCCGAGAGTGCACCGATCCCACCGAATAAGATCGCTTCTAAGGTCACAGGCAATCCTCCACGGTCTTAGCAAAGACCCGCGAAGCCGGGCACGGCAAGCGTCTGAAATGACCTTCTTGGCCGCAAACACGGCGTTGGATCACGGCTAGGCAATCGCCGCCTTCCCTGCCCATTCGGGCGGCATTAAATGAACGTTAACAATTATATTTTTGTCTGGGCTACAGCGGGGGTCACCTGGGTGCGGCGCAGCATCGCCTCTCGCAATGTGATATAGCTGATCGCCGCGATGATCAGTGCGCCTCCGACAATCACATAGCTGTCGACAGGTTCACCGAATACCAGTGTGCCAAGCAGCGTCGCCCAGACCAGCTGCACGAAGGTCACTGGCTGCGTCACCGCCAGGGGTGCGGTCCGAAAGGCCATGGTCATCGCCAGATGGGCGGCTGTCGCAAAACAGGCAGCAAGCCCCAGCCAGCCCAGTTGCGCCCATGTGGGCGGCACCCAGACCGCCCAGGCAAAAGGCGCAAGCCCCACCATCACTGTCAGTGCCAGCATCCCGACCACCACCGGCGGCGACATCTCATCGGCCATGATCTTGGCCATCAGATAGCTTAGCGCAAAGGCCATCGCCGTGAACAGCATGGCGATATGGCCGGCATTAACCTCTCGGAAGCCGGGGCGCAGAATGATCAGCGCACCGCACAGCGCCACACCCACGGCCATGATCCGGCGCAGCGCCAACCGTTCGCCCAGGAACACCGCCGCCAGGATCGTCACATAGATCGGGTTAAGAAAGTTCATCGCCGTCACCTCGGCGATCGAAATCCGGGTCATCGCGTAGAACCAGGTGATCACACCAAGCGTATGCACCACCCCGCGCAGGGCGAACAGTTTCAACGCCCGCCGGTTCAGCTTTGCATCCAGAATCGGGCGGAGCATCGGAATCACGAAGACCAGCCCAAGCGCATAGCGCAGGAAAGCCGATTGCGCGGGCGGCATACCCGGCCCCACCACCTTCACCACCGCCGTGACCGCCACAAAGCACGCCCCCGTCACCAGCATCCAGAACACGCCCATTGCGGGGTTCTGTCCTGTGGGCCTCCCAGGGGATGAATGGCTTGTCATAGCGGTAAAGAACCCCAAAGCGGGGGCGACGGCAAGGCGATAGGTCACACCCCGACAATCAGTTTCCAGGCAATCGCCCACATCACCAACCCGATGCCCCCATCCAGCACCTGCCAGGCGCGGGGCCGGGCGAACAGCGGCGCCAATAACCGCGTGCCGTAACCAAGCGAGAAGAAGAATACAAAGCTGGAGGTGACCGCACCGATGCCGAACCAGCGGGCGTTGTCACCGTATTGCGCAGCGATGGAGCCGATCAGCAGGACCGTATCCAGATAAACATGCGGATTGAGCCAGGTCAGAGCCAGGCAGGTCAGCAGCGCCGCACGCAACGATCCAGCCCCTGCCCCGGCCGCCTGCAGCGCCTCTCCGCCACGCCACATTGCCAGGAAACTGCGCGCACCATACCAGATCAGGAACGCCGCGCCGCCGTAACGCAGCACGGGCGCGATCCATGGCACTATATCGGTGATGACCGAAAAACTGCTGACCCCAAGCGCGATCAGCACCGCGTCGGACAACGCACAGGTCACCACCACCGGCAGCACATGCGCACGTCTGAGCCCCTGGCGCAGCACGAAGGCGTTCTGCGCCCCGATGGCAAGGATCAGACTGAAGCCGAGGTAGAGCCCGGAAAACGCGGCGTGAAGCATGATGTGACCTCTCTGATGGCGCCCCTGCTAGCGCATCCAGAAAATCACTTCGACTTACTTATTCTTCTCTGTAATAAGAGTTTCTTATGAAACTTGACTACGATGCCCTCGCCGCCCTTGCGGCCATATTGAACACCGGCAGTTTCGCCGGGGCAGCGCAAAGGTTGGGCCTGACCCAACCGGCGATCACACAGCGAATCAAGGCGTTGGAGGATCGCGTGGGCACCATCCTGATCCTCCGGGGGCGCCCCTGCACTGCGACCGATGCCGGGGCACGTCTGCTGCGCCATGCGGAAGAGGTCGGGCTGCTGGAAAAGACCCTTGCGCAGGATCTGGCGGGGCTTGGCCCCGATCCCGACCGCCCCCTGCGGATTGCCGTGAATGCCGACAGCCTTGCCACCTGGGCGCTGCCCGCACTGGCTGATGCGAAAGGGTTCCTCTTTGACATCACCATGGATGATCAGGATCATTCCGCCGACCTGCTGCGCGCAGGTGAGGTCACGGGCGCCATCACCTCTCATGGGCGGGCCATCGCGGGTTGCGACCTGCACGCGCTCGGCGCGCTGTCTTACGCCGTCACCTGCACCCCTGCTTTCTCGGCCCTCTGGTTTCCGCACGGGGTAACACCCGAAGCCCTGTCGCGGGCCCCGTGCCTGACCTTCAATCGCAAGGATCGGCTACAACGGGACTGGGCAGACGCCGTTGGCGGGGCGCGACTGCCTGTCCCCACCCATTACCTGCCCACGACGCAAGGCATCACCGAGGCGATCCGCCTGGGCCTTGGCTGGGGCGCGAACCCCGTGGCTTTGTTCCAGCCCTATCTCGACAAGGGCGAGTTGGTGGAGCTGATCCCCACCCGCCGCTTTTCCACGCCGCTGTTCTGGCAGGTCAGCCACCAGGCCGCCCCGGCCCTGCGCGACCTGACCCGCGCCCTGAAACGCCACGCCGCCACCCTATTAATCCATTCCGATTCCTGAACAATCGGCCCGCTTTCTTCCGATTGGTGCCCCGTTGTCGCCATCTTTCCCTCATAGCCTGCGGCAAAGAATAACGGGCAAGGCATGACATAATGGACTGGATCACCAACATCCTGACGGCACTTTTCCGCGCGCCGATCGACCCCAGCATCCGCTTCGCACTGATCTATATCGCCCCCACGATCGGGCTGGCCTTCATCATCTGGCTGGCCCGTGGGCGACCCGCACCCTTCCTGTCCTGGCTGGTGCCAAAGGCGGTCTATACCCACAAATCGAACTGGGTGGACCTAAAGCTGTTCCTTGCCAATCACATCCTGGGTGCCGTGGGCTTTTTTGGCGCAGTGGTGTTCATCCCGTTCGTGGCCTTCAAGGTTGTGGTCACGCTGGCGGCCTTGTCCGGGGAAAGCTATGCCCTGCCGCCGGTCACCGTCGCGCGCACCGCGGCGTTGACCCTGATCATCGTGGTCGTGAACGATTTCTCGAAATACTGGACGCACCGGATCTGCCATGAGTGGCAATCGCTGTGGCCCTTTCACGCGGTTCACCATTCCGCCGATGTGCTGACGCCCGTGACCGTGGCCCGCGTGCATCCGGTCGAGGTGCTGATCCGCAACATCATGGCCAGCGTCATCGTGGGCGCGGTGCAGGGGGTCGCGCTGTATGCGCTGATCGGGCAGGCCAATCTGCTGGCAATCGGCGGGGCGAATGTGTTCTACGTGGCGTTCAACGCGCTCGGATCCAACTTTCGCCACAGCCATATCTGGGTCAGCTACGGGCGGGTGATGGAACATATCCTGATTTCCCCCGCACAGCATCAGATCCACCATTCCGCGGCGAAAAAGCACTTCAACAAGAACTACGGCTCTATCTTCGCGCTGTGGGACTGGATGTTCGGCACGCTCTATATCCCCGAAAGCTATGAAGACCTGACCTATGGCGTCGCCGACCGTCACGGCAACCTCAAGGAACAGCCCCACCCGACCCTGCGCGCGGCCATGCTGCTGCCCTTCGTGGAAAGCTGGCAGGCCCTGAAGGGGCGGTTCGGGCCGAAGCCCGAAGCTGTCAATCCCACCCCCCCACAACACCCGGCCGAATGATGTCTCGCGGCTTTTCGGTCTGGCTTGACCTGATCCGGATCGGTGCGGCGCTGACCGTCATCCTGGGTCATATGGCCCATCCACGCTTTACACGCGGCGACTACAATTTCCTTCGGGATTGAAATGTCGCCCCGGGTGCCGTCGTTGTCTTCTTGGTCCTCTCAGGGCTGGTCATCGCCTATGCCGCGGAACGCGATGGAAACCTGAAAACCTACACCTTCAACCGGCTGAGCCGTATCTATACCGTGCTTGTCCCGGCGCTGCTTTTGACCTTGGCTTTCGACGCCCTTGGGGCAACCATCCGAATGGACGCCCATTCGCCGGACTACTACCAATCGCATCCTCTTGGGGCTTTCCTGTTTCGTGGTCTCACACTCTCGATTGAATGGACGGGGGTGGCAGAACCGGTGCGCCTTGGCACAAATGCCGCCCTTTGGTCGCTGAGCTATGAGATGGCTTATTATGCGATCTTCGGCATTGCGCTGTTCCTGTCCGGCCCCTTGCGCATCATCCTGATCCTGATCGTGGCTTTGTTGGTGGGGTTGCCCGTACTGGCACTGATGCCCACCTGGCTGATTGGCGTCTTCATTTGGCGGCGGATCCGCAGCGGCGCTTATTTGCCACGCGCCCAAGCACTGATCCTTGGCATCGCCGCACCGGTGGCAATCGTGCTCGCCAAGATCGCGGGTCTCCATGACCTTTTCACAGCGTTAACGTTACAGGGGTTCGCCAGCTTGGGCGCCATCCCCTATCTGGGCTACTCGGATGAGATGTTGTGGAATACAGTTCTGGCTGTCCTCATCGCGCTCCATCTCTTTGGCATCGCAAGTCTGTTCAGGACTGCCGAGATCAATCCTCGGTCCCGGACCATCCGTGCCATTCGGTGGACCGCAGGGGGCAGTTTCTCGCTTTATGTCGTGCACTTCCCCGTGCTGCACCTTTTGAATGCCGCCCTACCAAAATCCCTGCCGCTCTACGACCTGTGGCTCCTTGGCCTGACACTTGCGATCTGCTTTGGCTTTGCCGCGCTTTTTGAACGCCCTCTCAAAACCTATCGGGTCATTTTGCGACGGCTCTGGCCTGCATCCCACAGGCGCGTCCCCGCAGACGCCTGAGGGGCGCGCTATCTGGCAGCGAAGCGGCAAGAAGGCCGAGCAATCCGCACAGGCGTTACAGGGCGTAAAGCCGGTAAAGCGGGGTGCGCAAAAGCTCTGTCATCGGGGTTTCTTCAAGCGCATCCAGAATCAGGCGATGCACGGACATGCGATTGGGGCAAACCGGAACCAGCACGACATCGGCATTCTCGATCCCATGCAGGCCGCCATAGCTCCATGGTGCAGCTCCAATCAACGGAGGGTGGTCGCCGAACAGCCAAAGCGGGCTAAGAAAATCGGCGACAAATATGGTCTGGCCCTGCGCCAGGTCCCGCTCGGCCAGGTCAGCGGCGATCGAGGCGAAAAAGGCGGGACTGATAAGGCTTTCACAGACCGGCAGCGCTTCGCCCTGAAATTCGACCGGCGCGAGGGGCTGCTGACCGAAAAACGGCCTCTGGCCATCGAACCCCAGATGGGTCTGGCCGCCCGACAAGGCCGCGCCACGCTCTAGCAAAATGTCCTGATGCCGGGAACTGCCAATGACCAGCGGCACGAAACCGGACCGATCGGCCAGCGCCGCACGCGCGGGGCTTGTGGCCAAGTTAAAGGCATTCGGCGCCACCGCCACGCCAAGCCCCAGGCTGATCATCGTCAGGGCAATGCGCCGGCCATCGCCTAGGCCCCGTCCCCACACCAGCAACAGCAATGCCACGAAGCCAAGGAAAAGCGGATCAAAGCCTGCATTCTGGTCACTGACATAGGCCCCGGACAGAAAGGCGCAGATCAGGAGAACCCCCTTGCGTTGCATCCCACCCCGGAACAGCACAGCCACAGCCACAGCCGTCAAAGCGACAGGGGCCAGCACTCGCGGGCCTGTCACCATTCGCAGCACCCCACCCCCTGCATTCGGCCGCGCATCGGCCCCCGCGACATACAGAAGGTCGCCAAAATAGGCCTGCCAATAGTCAGCCCCCCAGAGGATTGTCAGCAGCACCGCGACGCCCGCGCCGGTTGCAAGCGCCGTGATCAAAGACCGGATCTGGCCAGTCACGACAAGCCCCAGTACCACCAAGGGCAGGAAGGCGACAAAATAGGTGACCTTGATTAGGGCGAGCGCGGCCATGGCGGCCCCGATAAACACGCCTTCCCAAGACCGCGTCCTGACCGGCTCCAACAGGGCAGCGAGCAACGCGACAAACCCAAGCGCCCAGGACCAGCGGTTGTAATGGACATTGATGGACAGGCTGGATTCGGGGCGACCGTGAACAAGGGCGGCTGTAATAATGATGATCGCGCAGGCAAACAAAAGGGCCCAAACCCACGGCATACGCCTGAGGGCAATCGCCAGCCCGGCAGCCCCCAGTCCCCCGGCCAGCAGGATCTGAACGGTCAGATAGGCGCGCCCCGTCGGCATCCCTGCAGCCATAAGCGCCGAGATCGGGGAAAATGCCAATTCACCCAGGGGCGTGACAAAGTCGCGATGCGGCTACTGCCCTTGCGACATCCGGTCAAGAATATCGACCAGATGCAGCGCATCCCCCCAATGAGAGGTGATCACGACATTCCCGGGAACAAGGATGACGACAGCGAACGCGGCCCAGACAATCGCCAGGATCAACCACGCCCGCCGGCTTTCAGCGACAGGTGACGTTTGGTCGAGGCGCGGCGGCTCGGTCGGCATGGCGGGTTCTAATCTGCGGTTGGGTCCAGTTCGTGGACTAGCTCAGCCAATAGCGCCACGCAAGGAAACACGTCCGCTGGTCCGCCCAAGGCGATCGCCGGAAACAAGAAACGCCCACCGATCGGCGGGCGCTGCCTTGATACGTACCTGGCCCCTTGGGTCAACCCGCCAACTGTTCCATCACCTCATCCGAGATCTCGAAATTCGCGGTGACGCGCTGCACGTCGTCATCGTCTTCAAGAACCTCGATCAGCCGCATCAGCTTTTGCGCGCCCTCCAGATCCAGCTCGGTCGTGGTGGACGGCTGCCAGATCAGCTTGGCCGTCTCGGATTCGCCAAGCGCCGTTTCCAGCGCGGTCGAGACCTCGTTCAGATCGGTGTCTTCGCAGGTGATGATGTGGTTTTCCTCGGTGGTCTCCACATTCTCGGCACCCGCCTCGATCGCGGCCTCCATGACGGCATCTTCATCGCCCGCCGACAGCGCATAGACAATCTCGCCCTTGCGGTCAAACATGAAGGACACGGACCCGGTTTCACCCAGATTGCCACCATGTTTTCCGAAGGTTGAGCGCACGGTGGATGCGGTGCGGTTGCGGTTGTCGGTCATCGCCTCGACAATGACGGCCACGCCGCCGGGGCCATAGCCTTCATAGCGGATCTCTTCATAGTCATCGCCGCCCGCTGCCTGGGATTTGTCGATCGCGCGCTGGATCACGTCCTTGGGGACGGATTGCGATTTGGCTTCCTTCACCGCCAGACGCAGGCGCGGGTTTTTATCCGGGTCGGGGTCGCCCATCTTGGCGGCCACGGTGATCTCCTTGGCCAGCTTGGAAAACAGCTTGGACCGCGCCGCGTCCTGGCGGCCCTTGCGGTGCTGGATGTTCGCCCATTTTGAATGGCCTGCCATCACGCTTCTCCTGAAATACTTGATCGGCGCGGTTCTACTGCAACCCAAAGGGGTCGTGCAAGCCGCCTTTGGCGACGCCATGGATCACGCGAATGCCGTTTTCAAACGACTCTCGCCTCCTGCAACCCGGTTATGGTCCGCCAGAACCCCAGGGAGGACCTGACCCATGATGATCTACCCCACCATCGAACTGCAAAACGGCCGCTGCGTCAGCCTGCATCGCGGCCGTATTGAAGAACCCCAGATCTGGCATGTGGACCCGATCGCCAAGGCCAAGGGCTTTGCCGCTGACGGGGCGGAATGGCTGCATGTGACCGATCTGGACTGGGTCACCGGGGGCGAAGGCAATGGCGATATCATCGAAGATATCATCCGCCAGGCCGGCATTCCCGTACAGGTGGGCGGCGGGTTCCGAGGCCTCGATTCCATCGCCAACTGGATCGACAGGGGCGCGGGCCGGATTGTCGTCAGCTCTCTGGCCGCCCAGAACCCCGATATTGTCAAACAGGCTGCCAAAAGTTTTCCAGATCAGATCGTCGTGGCCGTCGATGTGTTCCAGGGCCAGCTGATGACCAATGGCTGGCGCGACACCGCCGCGATTACCCCTGCCGATTTTATCGCCGCGTTCGACAATGATCCACTGGCGGCCTTCATCCTGACCGATATCGACGCCGATATCGCCGATAGCGATGGATCTCTCGGGGTGATCTCTCAGCTGGCGGACGGCGCACGCGCGCCGGTGATTGCACGTGGCCTGTCACGCAGTCTCGACGATATTGCGCGGCTGAAATACGTGCCCCATATCGCGGGCGCGATCATCGGACGGGCGCTTTTTGACAAAACCATCGCGCTTAGCGATGCGCTGGCCGTGGCCAATGCCCGCCCCGGCCCGACAGCAGAACTCATCTGACCCCGTGACGGCCCGGTCATGGCGCGCTAAGACTGCGCCATGACCACTGACCAGATCCTGCTGTTTTCGCTTTTCGGTATCGTCTTCGGCCTGCTTTTGTGGGGCCGCTTCCGCTATGACATGGTGGCCTTCGGGGCACTGATGGTGGCGGTTGTGCTGGGGCTGGTGCCTGCCAGCGACGCATTTGCGGGTTTCGGCCACCCCGCCACGCTGGTCGTGGCGCTGGTGCTGGTGGTCTCTGCCGGTCTGGTGCGGTCAGGCGCAGTCTTCCTGATCACCCGCACCCTGGTCGATGCCAGCCGCTCGCTTGGTGCGCATATCGCGATCATGGGCGGCGTCGGCGGCGTGCTGTCGGCCTTTATGAACAACGTCGCGGCGCTGGCGCTGCTGATGCCGGTCGATATCGCCACCGCGCGCAAGGCGGGCCGCAGCCCCGGCCTGTCGCTGATGCCGCTGTCTTTCGCGACGATTCTGGGTGGCATGGTCACGCTGATCGGCACGCCCCCAAACATCATCATCGCCGCGATCCGCGAGGAGTCGCTTGGCGAATCCTTCGGCATGTTCGATTTCGCCCCCGTGGGCGGGGCCGCCGCTATTGCAGGTCTTGCCTTCGTGGCCTTCATCGGCTGGCGCCTGATTCCGGTTCGCGATTCCGGTGTGGGTGGCGACGCGCTTGGCGATCTTGCCCCCTATATCTCGGAGCTGACCATCCCCGAGGATAACAAGATTGTCGGCACCCGCCTGCGCGACCTGCTGGACCCCGCAGAGAAGGCCGATGTGGCGATCCTGGGCCTTGTGCGTGACGGCAAGCGGCGCTTTGGCACGGGGCGGAACCTGGTGCTGAAGGCGGGTGATATTCTGGTGCTGGAGGCCGTGCCGGAAGCGCTCGACGAATTTCGCACCGCACTCAAGCTCGATTTCGCGCCAGAGGGCCACCCGATTGAAGATGCCGTGGGCGAAGGCGTCAGCCTGATCGAGATGGTGGTGACCGACAGCAGCCGCATCGCGGGCCGCACGGCGCAGGCCATCGGGCTTGGTTGGCGCAAGCGCACCGTGCTGATGGGCGTGTCGCGCAAGGGCCAGCGGATGACCAAGCGGCTGCGTCAGACACTCATTCAACCCGGCGACATCCTGCTGCTGTTGACGCCGTCGGACACGGGCGAGGATGTGGTGGATTGGCTTGGCGGGCTGACACTGGCCGACCGGGGGCTGGCCGTGACGCGCGACAGCAAGACCTGGGCGGCTATCGGGCTGTTCGCTGCGGCTGTCATCGCGGCCTCGCTCGGGCTGATTTATCTGCCGATCGCACTTGGGCTGGTGGTGGTCGCCTATGTGCTGTTCAAGATCCTGCCCCTGTCGGAAATCTATGACCATATCGAATGGCCGGTGGTGGTGCTGCTTGGATCAATGATCCCGCTTGGCGCGGCGTTAGAGACCTCGGGCGGCACCGAACTGCTGGCGCAGGGGTTGGTATCGGTCAGTCAGGGCTGGCCCGCCTGGGGGACGCTGACGCTGCTGATGGTCGTGACCATGACGCTAAGCGATGTGTTGAACAACACCGCAACGGCCATTGTCGCCGCGCCCGTTGGCATCCGCATGGCCGAAACGCTTGGGGTCAATCCCGATCCGTTCCTGATGGCGGTGGCGGTAGCGGCCTCGGCGGCGTTCCTGACCCCCATTGGGCACAAGAACAACACTCTGGTTCTGGGCCCGGGTGGGTATGGCTTTGGCGACTACTGGCGCATGGGTCTGCCGTTGGAGATCATCGTGATCGGCGTCTCGATCCCCACGATCCTGCTGGTCTGGCCGCTTTAACGCCCCTCGCGCAACGCGGCCAGATTGTTCATCGTCAGTGCCCCCAAAACCACGGCACAGCCCGCCAGCGTCCAGCCGCCGGGGAATTCCGCCAGCACCAGCCAGACCAGCGCCGGGCCGAACACGGCCTCCAGCAGCATGATCAGCGACACATCAGCCGGCGGCAGGTAGCGCGGCCCAAGGCTGAGCAGCGCCGTTGCCCCCGGTGTCACGATCAGCGCAATCAGCGCGACAAAGGGCACGGCAGCGGCGGGCATCGACAGGCCCGGCGTCAGCAGCAGCGAAACAGCGGCTGCAACGGCCCCAGCAATCGCCATGGCGGGCACCATGGACAGCGACTTTTTCTGCCCCGCGATGGCAAAGATCACCGCCCATGACAGGGCCGTGACCACGGCGGCGAGGTCCCCCAACAGGTCCCCCTGCCCACCCCCGGCGCTGCCCCATGCGATCAACCCGATCCCCGCCAGCACCGCAATGATCGTGGCCCATGTCCGCCCCGGCACCGCCTGCCCCATCACGAAACGGGCGATGAGCGCCGAGAAGACGGGCATCGTCGCCAGGATGAACAGCGTATTGGCCGCCAGTGTGTGTCCGACCGAATAGAGAAAGCTCACATTGCCGATGGTGTAGCTCAGGCCAATGGCGATCCCCGCCAGCCCCACGCCCCGGAACGCGCGGAAAACCCCACGCCCTTCGGTCAGCAGCAACCACAGGGTGATCATGCCCGCCATACCGGCCCCACGCCAGAACATCAGCGTCCATTCCGGCAAGCCCGCCAACCGGATCAGCAGCACATCAGGTGACAGGATCAGCACGCCGGTCAGCGTCAGCAGCAGACCCTTGGCATACTCGGTCACACCCCGGCCCTCAAAGCGACCAGAACAGCGGAATGACAAGGCTGACGACCAGCCCCATGCTCAGGTTCAGGGGGATGCCGATCTTCATGAAATCGGTGAAGCGATAACCGCCGGGCCCATAGACCAGCATGTTGGTCTGATAGCCAATCGGCGTGGCGAAGCTGGCCGAGGCGGCGATCATCACCGCGATAACCAGCGGGCGCGGATCGACGCCGATGGCACTGCCCAAACCGATGGCCACCGGGGTGATCACCACGGCCACGGCGTTGTTCGATACCAGTTCCGTCAGGATGGAGGTGATCAGGTAAATCACCCAGATCAGCAGGAAGGGCGGCAAATTGCCAAGCCAAGGGGCCAGCAGATCCACGATCAGCGACACCGCGCCGGTATGTTCCAACGCCGCGCCAATGGCGAGCATGGCGAAGATCAGCGCCAGCAGGCGACCGTCAATGAAGGAAAATGCCTCTTCCGCGTCGATGCAGCGGGTGATCAGCACCACCGCAACCGCCAGCACTGACAGCAGGAAGATGGGCGCCAATCCAAGACCCGCCAACAACACGATGCCCACCATCGCCCCGAAGGCAATCGGCGCATGGCGGCGGCGATAGGCACGTTCCGTGGGCGCGGTGATATCGACAAGGTCCATGTCGGCGGCCAGACGCTGAATATCCGCCGGGTCACCTTCCAGCAGCAGGGTATCGCCCACGCGAACGATCAGCTCATCCAGTTGTCGCCCGATATTCTGGTTCCGCCGGTGCACCGCCAGCGGATAAACCCCATAGCGGCGGCGCAGGCGCAGTGAGCCGAGCGAGCGGCCGACCATGCGGCATCCGGGCGAGATCAGCACCTCGACCGTCGTGGTCTGGACCGAGGACAGCTTGTCCACCGTGCGCAGGTCCTTGCTTTGCTGAAGGCCCAGAACCTCGGCCATGTCGGTGCGCAGAACCACCCGGTCACCGGGTTCCAGAACCACGCCCGCCATGTCGCGCCTGAGCGATGCATCGCCGCGCAACACATCAATGAGCCGCACCCCTTCGCGGCGGAACAAATCCACCTCGTTCACGTTCTGACCAATCAGGGCGCTGTCCTCTGGCAGGGCAACCTCGGTAAAGAACTTCATTCGCTTGCGGCCAGACAGCATATCGGCCATCGAATTGCGCTCGGGCAGCAGACGCGGCCCGATCAGCGCCAGATAGGCCATGCCCCACAACACCACGACGATGCCCACGGGCGTCACCTCGAAGATGGTAAAGGGGGCCAGCCCCTGGGCACGGGCGACCCCATCAACCAGCAGGTTGGTCGAGGTCCCAATCAGCGTCAGCGTGCCGCCCATGATTGCGCCATAGGACAGCGGGATCAGCAGTTTCGACGCGGGCCGCCCAAGCGACCGGGCGATCTGCACGAAGACCGGGATCATGACAACGACAACCGGCGTGTTCGACACGAAGGCCGAGGCGATGACGACAAAGCCAAGCAGCGCCGCCAGGGCCAGTTTCGGGCGGGTTTTGGCCTTGACCTCGGCGATCTGCGTGAAACTGTCCAGGGCACCGGTCCGCACCAATGCCCCCATGACGATGAACATCGCCGCAATGGTCCAGGGCGCGGGGTTCGACAGCACCGACAGGGCGGCGTCATAGGGCAGGAACCCCGCCGCCAGCAGTGCCGCCGCCCCGGCAATGGCCACCACCTCTGCCGGAAAGCTTTCGCGCACGAACAGCACGAACATCACCGCCACGACACCAAGGGTCAAAATCCCCTGCATGGATGACGAAAGAAACTCAGCAAGCATCGGCGATCCCGTCCCGATTTGTCAGCGGCCATCATTCCCGAGCGGCTGCCGAACAGCAAGGGAATCCTTCACGCGCGGCTGCACAAGCGCGACGCCGGCCAGCATCAGCGCGAAGGCCGCCCAGACCCAGGGGGAATAGGACTCTCCAAGCAAGAACCAGGACCAGCCGACGCTGAACCCAGTCACCAGATAGGAAATCTGCACTGCAAAGACCGGCCCGCCACGCCCCACCAGCCAGACATAACCCGCATAGCTGAGCGCATGGGCAACCGATGAAATCACCACTGCCAGATCAGGCATCCCGTATGGCGGCAAGGGCGAGATCCACTCGCCTGATACCAATGCTATGGGCAAAGAGATGACGGTCCCCACCAGCGACGCCCCAAGCAGCACCTGCACCGCGTCCAGTTCCTCCGGCTGGTGACGGGCCACGAAATTCCCTTCGAAAGCGTAGAACGCTGGTGCGATCAGCCCCACCGGCACCCAGACCAGCATGGCGGGGTCGGGCAGGCTGGCGTCTGGCAACATGATCATGGCAATGGCGGCAAGCCCAAGACAAAGCCCGAACAGGCGCGGCAGCGAGAATCGATCATTGCCCCAGGCCAGCGCGATCGGGAAGGCAAGCATTGGCACCGTGGCGATGCACAGCGCAAGGATGCCTCCGGGCAAGTGAATAGCCGCCGTATAGCTGGCCGTGTTGGGCAGAAGCGTCCCGATCAGGGCGATGATCAGGTAATAGCGCAATGCGCGTGGATCGGTCGGCAAGCCGCGCCCTGTCATCCGGTTGATCACGCCCAGAACCATGGCCCCAAGCACAAACTGCCAGAAGATGATGCCGATATGGCGGTAGTCCTCGCTGACTGCGATCTTGCCCATGGGGATAGAGATGCCCCAACCCATGGCACAGGCCAGCAGCACCGCCACCAGCCACAGCTTGTCAGAGCGCGCCATCCGGCCCCGCCTGCTGCAATCGCCCGCCAATGCGGATCGGGGCCACTTTGATCGCCTTGCCTGTCTTGTCGTCGGTCTCCACGAAGACACCCGACAGGGTGGCCTCACCCGCAGCAGGGGTGAAGCGGTCTTTCGGCATTCCGGTGATGAAGCGGCGCAGGGGCTCGGCCTTTTCCATGCCAATGACGCTGTTGTAATCCCCACACATGCCCGCATCGGTCAGGTAGGCGGTGCCACCCGGCAGGACCTGCGCATCGCCCGTTGGCACATGGGTATGGGTGCCAACAACAAGGCTGGCACGCCCGTCGCAGAAATGGCCCACAGCCATTTTCTCGGACGTTGCCTCGCAGTGAATGTCGATGATGATGGCACTGGCCAGCCCGCCAAGCGGGTGGCTACGCAACACACCTTCAACCGCCGAAAACGGGTCCGAGAAGGGCCGCTTCATGAACACCTGCCCAAGCGCCTGCATCACCAGCACCTTGCGCCCGCCTTTGGCCTCGAACAGCTGAAATCCCCGGCCCGGCGCGGTTTTGGCATAGTTCACCGGCCGCACGATGCGCGGCTCTTTGTCGATGAATTGCAGCATGTCGCGTTGATCGAAGGCGTGATCGCCAAGCGTCAGGCAATCGACCCCGGCGGCCAGCAGGGTTACCGCGTGGCTTTGCGACAGGCCATGGCCCGAAGTCGCGTTCTCGCCATTGACCACGACAAAGTCGAGCCGCCAGTCGGTCTTCAGCCGGGGAAGGGTATTCGCAATGGCCGCGCGCCCTGCACGCCCCATCACATCGCCAAGGAAAAGCAATCTCATGTCCAAGGCTTAGGCGGTTCAGGGCGGGGCGGCAAGAGGTCGGCTGCGTTTACCCTCTAGGGCGAGGGGCGGATGGTGTAGCTCGCGTCATAGGTGACGGGGAAATTGACGGATCGGGCGATGTAGCAAACCTCGTGAATGCGACCATGGATCTGATCGGCCGCCTGCGGGTCCGACCCCGGTGCGAGCGTGATCCGGGGCCGCAGCGTGGCCGACAGGAACCGACCGGCACCTGAAGGCAGGCTTTCCCCCACGGCCAGCGGGTCGTCCTCATAGCCCTCAACCACGATCCCCGCATCGCTGGCCAGATGCAGGAACCACAGCATGTGGCAGGCGGATAAGGCCGCGATCAGCATATCTTCGGGGTTGTGCAGGGTCGGGTCACCGCCAAGCAACGGATCGTTGGAACAGGTGATGACCGGCTTGCCCGGCGTCTCCACATTCCAGGTCCGGTCATAACCGCGATAGCTGGCCGTCCCCTGCCCCCGGTTTCCAGTCCAGACGATCCGCGCGGTGTAGTCATGAGTGGCCATATCTGCATCCCTTGCGATTCTTTGTATAAATGTATACATTCTTGAAAATAAGAAAAGGGGAGACCATGGGATCGGAAGCCATCGCGCAGGCGCTGCGGCAAGACCTGTTGTCCGGCCGGGTTCGGCCCGGTGATATCTTGTTGCAAGGCGATCTGGCGGACCGGTTCGGCGTCAGCCGCATTCCGGTACGTGACGCGCTGGCCCTGCTGGCGCGGGATGGGTTGATCGAGGTCGCTATGAACCGGCGCGCTACGGTGATCGCGCTCGACCGGGACCAGATCGAAGAGCTTTACGATTTGCGCCTGCTGCTGGAGACCGACCTGCTGGCCCGTGCCGTGCCACGCATGGGTAAGGATGATCTGCGCATGGTGGATTACGCGCTGGATCGGTCGAACCTTGAGGCACGGAACGAGAACTGGTCCGAGGGCGACGCGCTGTTTCACGACACGCTCTATGCCCCTGCCAATCGCCCCCGGCAAAGCGCCTTGGTCGCGGACCTGCGCCAGAAAGCACGCGTGCAGATCGCGGGGCACAGGTTTCTGCCGGAAGACACCGATCGCTGGCTGGCCGATCACGCCGCCATCGTCGCCGCCTGTCATGCCGGGGACGCGCCCCGCGCAGTCTCTCGCCTACGCCAGCATCTGCTTGGCGCCAAGGCTGCGGTTCTGGCGCGGATGGCAGGTTAGGGTCGGAACACGCCCATTTCGGTCACCACCGCATCGAGCAACTGATCGGTGGGTTCCACCACCAGCCCCGCCAGTTCCTGCGCGGCATAGGCAAACCCGATGGCCCGTGTCGGACGCTTGGCGCGCAGCCCTTCCAGCGTGCGGTCATAAAAGCCGCCGCCATAGCCCAACCGGTTGCAAGCACGATCAAACGCCACCAGCGGGGCGATGACGATCTCGGGTTCCAGCCAGTCACCGCTTTCCGGCACCCGCGCGCCGAAAGGCCCATCGACCATCCGGCAACCGGGCCGCCATTCACGGAATCTCAGCGGCTGGCCATTCGCCTCGATCACCGGCACGCAAATGCGGTTCGCTTCGGCGAGTACCGTCATGGCCGCGGTCGGGTCCAGTTCGGTCCGCATGGCCATATAGGCGGCGATGACCTTACCCTCGACCGGACCGACCTCTGCCAGCAGCGCGGCATTGGCATCGGCGACCGACGCACGCCCAAACACTTCGGCGCGGGCGGTGAAGGCCCGTTTGCGGAGGGCGGCTTTCTGGGCGGTCAGGTCCATCGCGGTGTTTCTCTTGCGCTCGGGGCGGCCCCCGGGTTTCATTGGCGCGACAATAGCCGAAGGACCGCGCCGCACATGCTGACATTCGACCATCTGGCCATTTCCTGCGACAGCCTTGCCGAAGGCGTCGCCCATGTCGAGGCGGCATTGGGCGTGACGCTTGCCCCCGGTGGCGAACACGCCGCCATGGGCACCCATAACCGGCTGCTGTCCCTGGGGCCGGAAGAATACCTAGAGGTCATCGCGATCAACCCTGACGCCCCCGGCCCCGACCAGCCGCGCTGGTTCGACATCGACAATTTTGCAGGCAGCCCCCGGATGACCAACTGGATCTGCCGCTGTGACGATCTGGAAACCGCGCAGGCCGTTGCGCCCCAGGGCGCCGGCGTGCCATGGGATCTGGAACGCGGCGATCTGCGCTGGCGCATGGCGGTGCCGGCGGATGGCAAGCTGCCGTTCCAGAACTGCTTTCCGGCGATGATCCAGTGGCAGGGACCCGCCCACCCTGCGCCGCGCCTTTCCGATCACGGCATCCGCATGACCGGGATGACCGTGACCCATCCTGAGGCTGATATGCTTCGCGCCGTGCTGGCCCCAATGATCACCGACCCGCGTCTGACAATCGTCACCGGCGCAGCCCCGGCGTTGACAGTCGATCTGACCGGCCCGAAGGGACCCGTCCGCCTGTGATCCGCCCTGCCTGCGCCGAAGACGCCCCCGCGATCGCGGCGATCTGGAACAGGATCATCCGCGAGACAGTCGCCACCTTCACAACGGAAGGAAAAGACCCCGCCGCGATTGTCACATCCATTGCGGATCAACCGTTCTGGGTATCGGAGGACTCTGGCAAAGTGACGGGCTTTGCCACCTATTCGCAATTCAGGGCCGGACCGGGCTATGCCCATACGATGGAACATTCCGTCCACATCACCGCAGGGGCGCAAGGCAAAGGGATCGGCCGCGCCCTGATGGCCGCGCTGGAAGGTCACGCGCGCGCAAACAGCGTGCATTCGCTTCTGGCAGGCATTTCGGGTGAAAATACGTCCGCAATCGCCTTTCACGCGGCGCTTGGCTATGGCCCGACTGCACGGTTGCCGCAGATGGGGCGGAAGTTCGGGCGCTGGCACGATCTTGTGCTGATGCAGAAATTCCTCTGACATTCCCGGTCCATCCGGGCTAAGTTGCCCCCATGTCTTTGTGGTCTCGTATCAGTGACGCGCTTGCCGCCCTCACATCCGGTGAAGGGCTTGGCGCGATGTTCGACAAGCTGCGCAAACCGCCGGAACTGTCCGTCGGCTTTGCCATTGCCGTGATTGCCCTTGGCGCGAAGATGGCCAAGGCCGATGGCCTTGTGACCCGCAACGAGGTGACCGCCTTCCGCGAGGTCTTTGCCATTCCGCAGGCCGATGAGAAATCAGCGGCCCGCGTCTTCAACCTTGCCCGCGAAGATGTGGCGGGGTTCGAGGATTACGCCCGCAAGATCGCCACCATGTTCGAGGCCGACAGCGCCGTACTGATGGACCTGATGGACGGGCTGTTTCACATCGCCGTGGCCGATGGTGAATACCACCCCGCCGAAGACGCCTTTCTGGTCAGGGTGGCCGAGATTTTCGGCATGTCCAAACGCGACTTCGCCGCCCTGCGCGCCCGGATCGTGCCCGATGCCGACCCCGACCCCTACACCGTTCTGGGGGTCGATCCCTCCAGCTCGCTGGACGACATCCGCCAGGCGTGGCGGCGGCTGGTGGTGGAAACCCATCCCGACCGGATGATGGCACGCGGCGTCCCGGAAGAGGCCGTGCAACTGGCCCAGACCCGGCTGATCGCGATCAACAAGGCCTGGGAAGAAATCGAAGCCCACCACGGAAGCTAAGCCCATGCGCATCGCCACCTATAACGTGGAATGGTTCGACAACCTTTTCGACAATGACGGGGCGCTACTGAATGACGGCCAGTGGTCGGGGCGTCAGGACGTGACCCGCAGCGAACAGATCGCAGCACTGTCCTATGTCTTTCAGCGGCTGGACGCAGATGCGATTCTGGTGGTGGAAGCCCCCGACAGCTCGCGTCGGCGCAATGGCAATGTCGCCCTAGAGGCGTTTGCCGCCCATGCCAGCATCCGCGCGCGCAAGGCGCTGGTCGGCTTCAAGAACGATACGCAGCAGGAACTGATGCTGCTGTTTGACCCCGATATACTGGATGCCATCCACGACCCGATTGGCGAGGAAACCGGCAAGAAGGGCGCGCGGATCGCGCCGCGATTTGACGGGACCTATCGGATCGACCTGGATATCGACGCGACCGAGGATCTGGTGAGGTTTTCCAAACCGCCGCTAGAGGCGTTGATTGACAGCGCCGAGGGCAGCTTTCGCCTGATCGGGGTGCACGCGAAATCCAAGGCGCCCCATGGCGCGCGCAACCGCGACGAGATGATGCGCCTGGCCATCGCCAACCGGCGCAAGCAACTGGCGCAATGTATCTGGCTACGTGACCGGGTGGATCATCACCTCGACATGGGCGATCCGCTGATCGTGGCGGGTGATTTCAACGATGGCCCCGGGCTGGATGAATTTGAACGCCTGTTCGGCCGATCCGGGCTGGAGATTGTGCTTGGCACCGATCTGGAAGCGCAGGATCAGCTGTTCGACCCCCATGCGGATCAGGCGCTAATGTCCCGCTTCGGTGTGCAGCCCACGACCGCGCGGTTCTATATCCGCGACGAGGACCGCTATCTGACCGCCCTTCTGGATTACATCATGGTCAGCCCGGTGCTGCGCCCGTTCAGCCGCAACTGGCGCATCTGGCATCCGTTTGAAGACCCCGCCTGCTGGCGGGATGAAACCCTGCGGCGGGCGCTGCTGGTCGCGTCCGACCATTTCCCGGTCACGATGGAACTGAACGGCCCGTTTCCATCGCCCGTGACCGGCTGACCCCTTCAAACCGCGGCCCGGCTCGCCTATCTAACGGGGCATGAGATACGTTGCATCACTTGCCATGATCCTCGCCCTCGCCAGCCCTGCCGCTGCGCAGGACAGCGGCGAAGACAGCAACCTGCGCGAAGGCTGGGGGCTGTTGTCGGAAGGATCACGGCTGATCCTTGAAGGACTGGCCGAGGAAATGCGGCCCTTCGTGGATGAACACCTGCTGCCGATGATCGCCGAGCTTGGCGCGCTGATCGACGATGTGGCGCTCTATGAGCTGCCCGAGAGGCTGCCCAATGGCGATATCATCATCCGCCGCCGCGTGACCGAACCGGATGCAGGGGAAGACGATGCCCCGGCAGATGCGCCTGTCGATCTCTGACACCCGATTTTTCGACCTGACGCGCGGCCTCCATTGCACTTTGCCCATGGGGCTGCCTATCTGTAGCCCGTGCAATGCAAGAGAGGTTTTCCATGCAGTTCCCCACCTTCCCGATGCCCCTGCCCGTCCGCGACGCCAATGCCGGTGGAGGCGCTGACAATCTGGGCGATCTGCCGGAATGGGACCTGAGCGACCTCTACCCCTCAACCGATGCGCCCGAAATCGCACGCGACAAGGACTGGCTGGCCGGGGAATGCGCCGCTTTTGCCGGTGACTACGAGGGCAAGCTGGCGGACCTGACGGCGGACCAGATGCTAGAGGCCGTGCAGCGGTATGAAAAGATCGACATGATCGCCGGGCGGCTGATGTCCTTTGCGGGGCTACGGTATTACCAGCACACGACCGATCCCGAACGCGCCCAGTTCATGTCGAACATGCAAGAGGCGATCACCGTCGCAACCACATCGCTGGTGTTCTGGGGGCTGGAATTCAACCGGCTGGAGGACGATCATCTGTCCGCCCTGCTGGACGCGAATGCCGATCTTGCCCGCTTCAAACCGATCTTCGACCGGATGCGCGCGATGAAGCCCTACCAGCTATCGGATGAGCTGGAAAAGTTTCTGCACGATCAATCGATGGTGGGGGCCGCCGCGTGGAACAAGCTGTTTGACGAAACCATCGCCGGGCTGACCTTTGATGTGGATGGCGAGGAACTTGGCATCGAGGCCACGCTGAACCTGCTGACCGACCAGACCCGCGACCGGCGCGAAGCGGGCGCGCGGGCGCTGGCGGAGACCTTTGGCGAACGCATCGGTCTGTTCGCCCGGGTCCACAACACGCTGGCCAAAGAAAAAGAAATCGAGGACCGCTGGCGCAAGCTGCCCACACCACAGACGGGCCGCCATTTGGCCAACCACGTGGAACCAGAGGTGGTCGAGGCGCTGCGCAATGCTGTGGTGAATGCCTATCCGCGTCTCAGCCACCGCTATTACGCGCTGAAGGCCAAGTGGCTTGGGCTCGACACGCTGGAAGTCTGGGACCGTAACGCGCCCTTGCCGATGGAAGATGACCGGCTGGTGGGCTGGGACGAGGCCCGCAAAGTGGTGTCCGAGGCCTATGCCGATTTCGACCCGCGCATGGCGGAACTGGCTGAACCCTTCTTCACCGATGGTTGGATCGACGCCGCCGTCAAGGAAGGCAAGGCGCCTGGTGCCTTCGCCCATCCAACCGTGGCCGATGCCCACCCCTATGTCATGCTGAATTACCTTGGCAAACCACGCGATGTGATGACACTGGCCCACGAACTTGGCCATGGCGTCCATCAGCGGCTGGCGGCGGGTCAGGGCGAACTGCTGTCCTCTACCCCACTGACGCTGGCCGAAACCGCGTCCGTCTTTGGCGAAATGCTGACCTTCCGCAAGATGCTGGGGCAGGCCAAATCCGACGCCGAGCGCAAGGTGATGCTGGCGGGCAAGGTCGAGGACATGATCAACACGGTCGTGCGTCAGATCGCGTTCTACGATTTCGAATGCAAGCTGCACGCCGCCCGCGCCGAGGGCGAACTGACCCCGGACGATATCAACGCGCTGTGGATGAGCGTGCAGGCCGAAAGCCTCGGGCCCGTCTTCAACTTCATGGACGGGTATGAAACCTTCTGGGCCTATATCCCGCATTTCGTGCACTCACCCTTCTACGTCTATGCCTATGCCTTTGGCGACGGGCTCGTGAATGCGCTTTATGCGGTCTATGAGGAAGGCGGCGATGACTTCCAGGAGAAGTATTTCGACATGCTGAAAGCTGGCGGATCCAAGCATCACAAGGAACTGCTGGCCCCGTTCGGTTTGGACGCAAGCGACCCGGCCTTCTGGGACAAGGGCCTGTCGATGATCGAAGGCTTCATCGACCAGCTGGAGGCGATGGAGGGGTGATCACGATTTCCGCCCTGCCGCGCGACCGAGTGGAGGAGGTGTTGCACCTTGCCCTCGGTCCCGGTCAGGCCGATTTCGTGGGTACCATCGACGAGATGGTGAAAGATCCGCTGCCCACCCGTGATTTTCATATGGTGCGGGACGGGGCGGAGCGGGTCGGCTTTTTCAAGATCGACCGCGACTATGCTGCCTTCCATGACTTCGCAGATCCCCTGGGCTGGGGTCTGCGCGGGTTGCTGATTGGGGCGCAGTATCAGGGCCGGGGTCTCGGGCGGGCGATGCTGGCGGCGCTGCCCGACTATTTGAAGGGGCACTATCCGGGGCAACGGCTTTACTACCTGACCGTCAACTGTCGGAATGCGCGGGCCTATACCGCCTATCTTTCCGGCGGCTGGACCGCGTCAGGCGGTCTTTACCACGGTGGCAGCTCCGGCCCGCAACATATCCTGAGGCTTGACCTGCCATGACCACGCAAAACGGGTGGGCCGCAATCCGAATGCAAATGGCACGCGTTCTGGTCTGGATCAGGGCCAATGTCCCGCCGGGGCTGCGGCTGGTGCTTGGCCTTCTGCTGATTGTCGGTGGTGTCTTCGGCTTTCTGCCGGTTCTGGGGTTCTGGATGATCCCGCTTGGGATAGCCGTTGCCGCGCTGGACATCAGGCCAATCTGGAGGGCCTTGCGCGACCGTTGGTAGCCGCCTGTCGCTGCGTCAACCTTTGTCCTTTCCCGGAACTGGCGTAGCCTTCGCGCAGATGATCACGGGAGGTTTTCATGGTCCAGACAATCGGCAAATGGATCGGACGGCTGCTATGGCTTGTGGTGATCGGCGTGGCGCTGTTCCTGATCTTCGCCCCCGCCTATGTGGAACGATCCCGCAATGCCGTCGCGCCGCATGACCCTTACCCGGTATCCGACGCCGCTGCCGCCCTACACGCAACCCTGATCATCGGCGACTGGCACGCCGACAGCCTGCTATGGAACCGCGACCTGAATGACCGGGGCGACCGGGGGCATGTCGATATCCCGCGCCTTTTGGAGGGGAATGTTGCGATGCAGGTCTTTACTGCCGTGACCAAGAGCCCGTCAGGCCAGAATTACCACGAAAACTCCTCCGATGCGTTCGACAACATCACGGCGCTGGCCATGGGGCAGCTGTGGCCGATACGGACATGGAACAGCCTTGCCGAACGCGCGCTTTATCAGGCCGAGCGGCTGCACGGGTTTGCCGAAGCATCAGACGGGCGGCTGACGGTACTGACGTCAGAGGCCGATCTGGACGCACTGCTGGCGGCACGGGCCGGGGGGCAACAGGTTGTGGGTGGGTTCCTGGGCATCGAGGGGGCCCATGCGCTGGAAGGCGACATGGCCAATCTCGACCGGCTGGAAACCGCAGGTTACCGGCTGATCGGGCTGCACCACTTCTTTGATAACGAGCTTGGTGGCTCACTGCATGGCGAGGCCGATGCCGGGCTGACTGATTTCGGGCGCGAGGTGGTGGAGCAGGTCGTGGCGCGCGGCATGGTGCTGGATCTGGCGCATTCCTCGGAACAGGTGGCGCGCGAGGTTGTGGCGATGACGGATATCCCGCTGGTGGTCAGCCATACAGGCCTGCGGTCCACCTGCGATGTGCACCGGAACTTCCCCGATGAGCTGATGGCCGAGATCGTGGCCAATGGTGCCGATCAGGGCGGTGGCGTCATCGGAATCGGCTATTGGGCCGACGTGACCTGCGATGATAGCCCCGATGGCGTGGCCGCCGTGATCATGGCCGCGATCGAGGTTCTGGGCGAAGATCATGTGTCGCTCGGGTCCGATTTCGATGGCTCCGTGGCGACCGCCTTCGACAGTTCGGAACTGGCAGCACTGACCGATGCGCTGTTGCGCGCCGGGGCGACTGAACAGCAGATCGAGAAGGTCATGGGCGGCAACATGTTGCGCGTCCTGCGCGCCCGTCTGGATTGATCGAAACCGGCGAGGCCGGGCGGCAGAAAATTCTTGCAAGAATTTTTCAAGGATCTTCGAAGATCCTTCCACCGCCCTATTTCAGCTGGCTGTCCTTCGATCCCCGCCGGTTGATCCCGCCACGCGCCTTGAACGCACCGTCACGGTCCTGTTGACAGTCAATACACAGCGTCACACCCGGCAGGGCCTGGCGCCGTACCTCGGGGATGTCCTCTTCACATTCCGCGCAATGGGTCAGGCTTTCCCCCCGTGGCTGTGCGCGGGCCTGCATCCGCTTCAGCTCATCCTCGATCGAGGCTTCTATCTGTTCCGACACCGCGCCGTCGCGCGCCCATCCTCCGGCCATGGTCCCTGTCCACCCCTGTTGTCACCGCGCCAGAATAGCAGAGCCTTCCGCCACTCCGCTACAGCAGGTTGGCCGATCCGTCATCGTCGGCGTCGCTTGCAACCTTGGGACGGGCGGCAGGCGCGGGGGTGGGGTTGCCGACCGGCACCTTCGGCAGGGGTTGCCCCGGCATACCGACCGTCGGTTGGGTCGTCGCAAAACCCGGCTTGGGCTTGGGCCGCGCCAGGTCCCCGCGCAGTTCGCGCAGCAGCGTATGGTGATCGGCCATGCGGGGCACCGCCTTGGAATAAGTGTCTTCCAGCTTTTTCAGGTAGCCCGCCCAAAGATCAGGCTTGAGATCTACATTGTGCATAAAGCCCGGGACCGCATACCCCGTTTCATAGACCCGCTTGCCCAACAGAACCGCCTGATAGGTGCCATAGCCGAACAGAATATCGGTTTCCAGATCGTAGGGCCCCGGGATCGCATGGCGCCACAGCGCCAGGTTCTCAGCCAGCCTGTCGGGCACCTCCAACCCTTCGCGCGCGTCGATCCAGTATTGGCTGTCGGTCCGGTTCCCAAGTGCATAATGCAGGCAGATGAAATCCCGCACCTCGTCATAAAAGGCGCCCGTCAACTTGTTATAGCGGCTGCGCAGGGGCTCGGCGTAGTCGCTGTCGGGGAAATAGCTGGCCAGCCAGCGCACACCCATGTCGATCATATGGATAGCGGTGGATTCCAGCGGCTCGATAAATCCGCCCGACAGGCCAAGGGCCACCACATTCTTGACCCAGGCATTGCGGTTTCGGCCAACCCGCATGGGGATGACCCGAGGTTCCACACCGTTCCAGGTCTCGCCCAGATGGGCGATGAATTCATCCCGCGCCTCTTCATCGGTGCGATGCGCCGAAGAATAGACGTAGCCGGTGCCGATCCTGTTGAACAGCGGCACGCGCCAGATCCACCCGGCCCCAAGCGCATAGCTGCGCGTCAGCGAGGGGATCTTGGTCGGGTCGGGATGCGGGATCTGCACCGCCATCGCGCGATCATTGGCCAGATAGTTGGAATAGGACACGAAAGGTTCTTTCAGAACCTCGTTGATGATCACCCCCTTGAAGCCGGTGCAGTCGATGATCAGTTCGGTCGGGTGACGGCCGCTTTGTTCCAGTTCCAGGGCGGAGATATAGCCGCGCTCATCCTGCTCGACCCGCACAACATTTTCGCGGATATGGCGCACGCCACGCGCAGTGCAGATGTCGCGCATCAGGCCCGCGAATTTCCCCGCATCCAGATGATAGGCGTGCCCCACATTCATCGCATAGGGCTTGTCGCCAAGCGGACGCGGCCCCTTAAAGGCATTGGCCAGATCGACAGAGGGCGAAAAAACCTGGGTGAAATCCCGCGCGCCGGCCCCGTAGCGCAGGAAATACTGGGCCGCCTCTATCCCCCCGATACCCGGCGGGCGGGCGAAAGGGTTGACGTATTCAATGGGTTTGCCGTCCTGATCCACATTCCAGTTGGAAAACAGAACGCCAAGCTTGAAGGACGCGTTGCAGGTCTTGAAGAACTCGGTTTCCGAAATGCCCGCCATGCGCAGGGTGCGCGGCATCCCCGGAACCGTTGCTTCCCCGACGCCGACCGTCGGCACATTGGGCGATTCGATCAGGGTGATCTTCATGCGCGCATCGGGTTTGGTCAGGTCGCCAAAGTACCCCTGCAGGATCAGCGCGGCCATCCATCCCGCGGTGCCACCGCCAACGATGGTTACGGATTTGATCGGGTCTGCCAAAGCGAGCTCTCCCACAGCCTCAGGACATCGCCTGAAAGACTAGGCAGAATCGGCACGCGAGTCCAAAAAAACGCGATGCTCTGGCCCGTTCTAGCCCATCTCGCCGGCAAAAGCGGCCTCCAGGGCCGCCTGGGTGCCACGCGAAAATTCCAGCGGGACAGGATAGGCCGCCCCGTCGCGGATGGTCCGGCCAAAGGCTTCCACTTGATTGACATATTGCCGGGCCGCGGGGAACCGGTGCAGCCGTTCCACCCCATCGGCGCGTACAACGCGGACAGACGCCTCTCGATGCACGACCGGGTTGAAAGGGGCCACCAGCTCGACGATCCCGCCAGTGCCGTGAAAGGTGACCACCTGCCGGTTGGGGGCCTCCATACTCATGTATATGGAACAGGTCGCATCACCGAAATTGGCCCAGATCCTGGCCGAGACATCGACCCCGTTCTGCCAGCCGAAGCAGGATTGCACATTCTTGGGCTCTTGTCCTGTCACCAGCCGGGCAGAGCCGAGCGTATAGACGCCGATATCGCGTGTGACACCCCCACCCAGATCAGGGTTCAGCCGGATATTGCCGCCATCGGTCAGGCGGAAGGTGAAATAGCCGTCGATATGCAGCAGCGCGCCGATCTCTCCGTCTTGCACCAGGTCGCGCACCAACTGCCATTGTGGGTGATGGGGGATCATATAAGCCTCTGCGATCAGCAGGCCGGTTTCATCGCGCAGCGCGATCAGGCGGTCGATCTCGTCCAGTTTCATCGCAATGGGTTTTTCGCACAACACGTGTTTGCCCGCGCGGGCCGCCTTCTCCGTCCACTCCACATGCAAGGCATTGGGCAGCGGGATGTAGACCGCATCGATATCCGGATCGGCCAGCAGCGCCTCATAGCTGTCATGAATGCGCAAACCGGGCGCCAACGCGGTGAAACTCGCGGCCTTGTCCGGGCTGGAAGTGGCAAGCGCGGCCAGAGTCGCGTTTTCTGCATCGTGGATGGCGGGGGCCATGGTGGTGCGGGCGAATTTCGCGGCCCCAAGAACGCCCCAACGGATCGGATCGGTCATATCGGTCATCTCCCTGTTAGCGCGAACAAGACCACAAAAAAGGCCCGCCGAAAAGGCGGGCCGTCACGGATTTCCTAGGGTTTCGCTTAGGCCGGTTCAAGAACACCCTGTTCACGGGCTAGGTCGCGCATCCGCTTTTGCAGCTTCTCGAACGCGCGCACTTCGATCTGGCGAATACGTTCGCGGCTGACATTGTAGACGCCCGACAGATCTTCCAGCGTCACCGGCTGATCCTGCAGGCGGCGCTGCGTCAGGATATCCCGCTCACGTTCGTTCAGAACCTCCATCGCCTCTTCCATCAATGCCAGGCGATGCTGCATCTCATCCTTCTCGGCATAGTCGCCTGCCTGGTCGGCATCTTCGTCTTCCAGCCAGTCCTGCCATTGGGTCGCGCTGTCGCCTTCAGTGCCGATCATCGCATTGAGCGAGGCATCACCACCCGACAGGCGCCGGTTCATCGAGACCACTTCGGTTTCCGTCACGCCCAGATCATGGGCAATCCGCGCCACATGTTCGGGCCGCAGGTCGCCATCTTCCAGCGCGCCGATACGGGCCTTGGCCTTGCGCAGGTTGAAGAACAGCTTCTTCTGCGCGCTCGTCGTGCCAAGCTTCACCAGCGACCAGGACCGCAGGATATATTCCTGGATCGAGGCGCGAATCCACCACATGGCATAGGTCGCCAGGCGGAAACCCTTTTCCGGGTCAAACCGCTTCACGGCCTGCATCAGGCCCACATTGGCCTCAGAAATCACCTCGGCCTGCGGCAAACCATAGCCGCGATAACCCATGGCGATCTTGGCGGCGAGCCGCAGATGCGACGTCACCATTTGATGGGCGGCATCGGTGTCTTCGTGGTCCACCCACCGTTTTGCCAGCATGTATTCCTGTTCCGGTTCCAGCATCGGAAATTTGCGGATTTCCTGCAGGTAGCGGTTCAGGCCTTGTTCCGGCGACGGCGCCGGGAGATTTGCATAGCTGCTCACGTTTTCGGATCCCCTGTTCGACATCCTCAGATGTAAATCTGATTAACTTAGCTAGAAATGGGAGCGGTAACAGCCCGTTTCAAGGGGGGCCGCACCAAATTCTTGAAGACCATATCGCGCGAAGGTCGCGCACCGCAATGCATGTTACAGGCTTCTCACGTGCAAGTGCGCACAGTTTAGCTTGCAGTTTCGCGGAGTTTTTCGAGGATCGTCGCCATGTCTGCGGGCAACGGTGCCTCAAAGCTCAGATATTCGCCACTGACCGGGTGAACAAAGCCAAGCGTTGCGGCGTGCAGGGCCTGACGGGGAAAGGTGTTCAGCTCTGCCGCCAATGCCTCGCCCATCACTTTCGGGGCCACCTTGCGCCGCCCGCCATAGGTCTGATCGCCGACAAGGGCGTGACCGGCATGGGACAGATGCACCCGGATCTGGTGGGTGCGGCCGGTTTCCAGCCAGCAGTTGATCAACGCGACCGCGCCGAACCCCTCCTCGACCCGCGCCCGCGTCACCGCGTGGCGGCCACCTGAAAACAGAACCGCCTGCCGCTGCCGGTCGGTTTTGTGGCGGGCAAGTTGCGTGGTGATCTTCAGGATGCCACCCATTTCGAAACTGGTGCCACGCACGCCGCGCAGGCGGGGGTCAGACGCATCGGGTTCGCCATGGCAGATCGCCAGATAGTGCCGGTCCACGGTGTGTTTCTCGAACTGTGCGGCCAGCCCGTGATGTGCCCGATCAGATTTCGCCACCACCAACAGACCCGAGGTATCCTTGTCGATCCGGTGCACGATGCCGGGGCGTTTTTCACCACCCACACCTGACAGGTTGCCGCCAAAATGATGCAACAGCGCATTGACCAGAGTGCCGGACGGTGTGCCCGGGGCGGGATGCACCACCATGCCAACGGGTTTGTCCACCACGATCAGGTCGTCGTCCTCGTAAAGGATTTCCAGCGGGATATCCTCTGGCATGGTCGCCACATCGGCGGCTTCCTCGACAGTGATCTCAACCAGGTCGTCCTCGGCCAGCTTCGCCTTGGCATCGGTCACGACATCGCCGTTCACGCTGACCGCGCCTTCCGCGATCAGCTTCGCCAGCCGCGACCGGCTGAGCGACGCGTCCTCTGGCACATCGCGGGCCAGTGCCTTATCAAGGCGCGGCGCAGGGTCCGGGCCGATACGGACCGAGACGATCTTGAACGAAAGGCCGGACATGCAGGACGCTCCGTTGACAGAGGACGACAAGGACCCGCTGAACCTGAGGGTGCTGCGCATCCTCGTGACGGTCCTGACGGTGGTGATGATTGTCGGGCTGATAGCGGTCGTGATCACCTTTGTCACCCGTTTCCCGGGTGGTGATGGCGCCAGCCTGCCAGATCAGGTGGTTTTGCCCGAAGGTGTGCGCGCCAGCGCGGTGACCATGGGTGAGGGCTGGTATGCGGTCGTGACCGATGACGACCGCATCCTGATTTTCGACCGCGCCAGCGGCGAGCTGCGTCAGAGCGTCGAGATCACGACGCCCTAGTCGTCGAGCGCCGCCGCCGCTGCCCGCGACATCGGGCCGATCGCACCATCAATAGCCCCGGCATAAAGCCCGCGTTCCTGCAAGATGACCTGAAAGGCCATCGCGGTTGCCCGGTCCCATGGCGGGGTGTAGCCACCAATGCGCCCGCGCAGATCGTCGATATCGACATCGCCGGTCTCCAGCGCCTGCACATAAAGCGCCGCCGCCTGTTCCGGGTCGGCCACGACCCCGCGACCGCGTTCATAGAGGAAGCCGAGCGCCGCAATCGCATCGGGCAGCCCGGCCTCGACCGCGCGTTCGGTCCAGCGGAACTGCTGTTCGGCGTCGCCGGTGCCGGGACCGTCCAGTTCGGAATAGATGCGCGCCAGATCCAGCACCGCCTCGATATTGCCCTGCTCGGCCGCCATTGCCAGATAACGCGCCGCCGCATCCCGATCGGGGATACCAAGCGAGGCATCCTCGCCCCCCGGGATGCCATCGCCGGTCAGGTAGGTCTGACCAAGCCGGTACTGGGCAAAGTGATAGCCCCCGTCAGCCGCCGCCTGCATCAGTTCCACCATCCGGCCCGTGTCACGCGGCACACCGGCCCCGATCCTGTGCAACAGGCCAAGCGTCATCTGCCCGGCAGGGTCCCCCCCTTCGGCGGCAGCGGCAAAGTAACCGGCGGCCTCATCCGCATCGCGACGCAACGGGCCGATGCCGAACAGGTGATAGTCGCCAAGTTTGGTATTGGCGGCGGCAAGCCCACCCGCGGCGGCGGCCTCAAACGCCGCGACCGCATCATCATGATCGCCATCGGCCTGCCGGATTGCGCCAATATGGAACAGCACCACCGGATCTTCGCTGCCCTCGGACAGCGCCTGCTCGCAATGGGGCGCGGCCTCTGCCAAAGCGGCCTCCAATGCCTCCTGGGCTTCGGGACTGACGGGAACGCCCGCATCTGGCACCCCCGCCGTTTCGGCACAAAGCGCTGCGGCGGTTTCAGGCGCGGTTTGCGCGGCAAGCGCCAGCGGACTGACGGACAGCGCAAGGGTCATGGCAACCCCCGGCAACGAAGACAAAAGCGAAATTTTCATGGCAGCAGACCGGTTTGTGATTGAAATACCAGCCAAACCCTAGCCAGTTTCGCCCTACCCTGTCGACCGTCTTGCCCCATCCTTTCCCAAGAAAACCACAGAAACGGCTGGTCAATGCCTTAACCCTATGCAAGCTTTTGCGGGCCTTATAAAATTCAACGAGATGCAGAGCAGGACGGCACGGGTGCACAAAGGCAGGCCCAAGCCGGGAAGATGAACGGGAAAATGCGCGATTCCGGCCCCAAAGACAGCGTTCTGGTCGTCGATCTGGACGGGACCTTGCTGCGTTCGGACATGTTGTTCGAATGTTTCTGGGCCTCTGCGGCCCGCAATTGGCGCACGCCGATCATCGCGGGCAGGGCCCTGTCCCAAGGTATCCCCGAGCTGAAACGCGCCCTGGCAGACACCGCTTGCCCCGATGTTGCCAGCCTGCCCTACAACGCCGATGTGATCGCCCATATCGCCGCGTGGCGGGCCGAGGGTGGCAAGACTGCGTTGGTGACCGCGTCAGATCAGATCCTGGCCGACCGGATCGCCGACCATCTGGGCCTGTTCGACGAGGTGTTCGGGACCGAGCCAGGCAATAACCTGAAGGCTGACCGCAAGGCGGACTTTCTGGACACCCACTATGGCCCCGGCGCTTATGTCTATGTGGGCGACAGCCATGCAGACCTAAAGGTCTGGTCCCGCGCCAAGGCTGCCGTCACCGTGGGGGCAAACAGCGGGTTTCGCGCCAAGGTGGCCGAGGTGAACACCGACGTCACCCATATCAGCCCGCCGGAACATGCCCTGTTCCCCATCCTCAAAGCGATGCGCCTGCATCAGTGGCTGAAGAACATTCTGGTCTTTGTCCCTATTCTGGCCAACCATTCCATCAGCGTCGCCAGCCTGCTGCAATGCCTGCTGGCGTTTCTGGCCTTCGGGCTGGTGGCGTCCTCGGGCTATGTGCTGAACGATCTGCTGGATCTTGGCCCCGACCGCGCCCATGCCCGCAAATGCCGCCGCCCGATGGCCTCGGGCCGATTACCAGTGCCCCATGGCACGATGCTGTTCCCGGTCTTGCTGATCCTGGGCCTTGCCACAGCGGCAACGCTGAGCCTGAAATTCTTCCTTGTCATCTTCTTCTACTTCCTGATGACGATGAGCTATTCGCTCTGGCTCAAACGCAAAGTGATCGTGGATATCTGCGTGCTGGCGGGCCTGTATACCCTGCGCATCGTGGCGGGTGGCGTGGCCACCGGCATTCCGCTGTCGCTGTGGCTGCTGGCCTTTTCCATGTTCTTCTTCTTTTCGCTTGCCGCCGTCAAACGACAGGCAGAGCTGGTGCATCTGAAGTCGACCGGCCAGGAAAAAGCCGCAGGCCGGGGGTATGGGCTGGAAGACCTGCCGATCATCACCCAGATCGCAATCAGTTCCGGCCTGCTGTCGGTTCTTGTTCTGGCGCTCTATATCAACACGCCCGATATCCGCGAAAACTATCTGTCCCCCACCTATCTGTGGGGCAGTTGCGTGCTGCTGATGTTTTGGGTCACGCGGATGGTCTTCGTGACCAGCCGGGGCAAGATGAACGACGACCCGATGGTGTTTGCCGTCACGGATCGCACCAGCCAGGCGACCTTCTTGGCCATGCTGGCCCTTGCAGCGGGGGCCTCATTGCTATGACAGCCGCCACGCTTGCGCTGCGCTATGGTGCCTTTGCCGTGATCGCAACCATCGCCAATCTGGGCACGCAGCGCGTGGTGCTTGGATTTGGGGACAGTGGCCTGATGTTCACGCTGGCGGTGGCCGCCGGCACGCTGGTCGGGCTGGTGGTGAAATACGTGCTGGACAAGCGCTGGATCTTTTTCGACCAGTCCACCGGGGTGAAGGCCCACAGCCGCAAGTTCGCGCTTTATACCGCCATGGGGCTGATCACGACCTGCATCTTCTGGGGCTCGGAAACCGCTTTCTGGCTGATTTGGGGAACCGATATGATGCGGGAAGTGGGCGCCATTCTGGGCCTGATGGTGGGCTATGTGACCAAGTATGTGCTGGACCGCCGCTTCGTCTTCACCGACGACCGCCTGCAGACAGAGGGGGTGTGATGCAGCTGACCGGTTGGGGAAATTTCCCGAAACGCACCACGCAACTGACCGCCCCGCGATCCGAGGCGGATCTGGCCGAACAAATCACCCAGGGCCGCGCCATCGCACGGGGCAATGGCCGGTCCTATGGCGACAGCGCCATCGGCGGTGCCCGCACGCTGGATATGCGCCATTTCGACCGGATGCTGTCCTTCAACGCAGCGACCGGGCAACTGGTGGCCGAGGCCGGTGTGATGCTGTCGGATGTGATCGACAGTTTCCTGCCGCGCGGCTGGTTTCCGATGGTCACACCGGGCACCAAGCTGATCACCCTTGGCGGCGCGATCGGCGCAGATGTGCACGGAAAGAACCACCATGTGGACGGCAGTTTCCGCGCCTGCGTGGATTGGATCGACCTGATGGGGCCGGACGGGTCCGTAACCCGTTGCTCGCGCGACGACAACGCAGAGCTTTTCGGCTGGACCATCGGCGGCATGGGGCTGACAGGCATCATCCTGCGCTGCGCGATCCGGCTTAGGTCGGTGAAATCCGGCTGGATCAGGCAAACGATGATCCCCGCCGCGAATCTGGATGAAGCGATCTCGGCTTTCGAGGACAACATGGCCGCCACCTATTCCGTGGGTTGGATCGACTGTGCCGCGAAGGGCGAAGCACTTGGCCGCTCACTGGTCATGCTTGGGGAACATATCGAACCCGGTGAAGTGCCCCCGCGCTATCGCGCCACGCCCTTCAGAACCCCGCACCGCCGCAAGAAGACCTTTCCGATGAATGCGCCGGGCTTTGCGCTGAACCCGCTGTCAGTGCGCGCCTTCAACGCGCTCTATTATTGGAACGGCGCGCGTCAAGAAGGACAGTCGATCGTCGATTGGGACGGATATTTCTACCCGCTGGACGCGATCCTGAAATGGAACCGGCTCTATGGCCGCAAGGGGTTCATGCAGTTTCAATGCGTTCTGCCTCAGGATAGCGCGCGCGAGGGGCTGCACCGGCTGATGACCGCGATATCGGAATCCGGGCAGGCGTCTTTCCTGTCGGTCCTGAAACGCTTCGGCCCGCAAGACAGCCCGTTTTCCTTCCCGATGGAGGGCTATACGCTGGCACTCGACTTTCCGCGCCATGCCCGCGCCATCGCCCTGATGCCGGAACTGGACGCGATCACGCTGGACCATGGCGGGCGGTTCTACCTTGCCAAGGACAGCCGCGTTCCCGCTGAAACCTTTGCCACCGCCGACCCCCGCGCCGCCGCTTTTGCACAATGGCGGCGGGATAACGGCCTTGCCGATGCTTTCGCCTCGGCCCAATCCGAAAGGCTCCACCTGTGACCCAACCTGTTCTGATCCTCGGCGCCCGGTCCGACATGGCCCGCGCCACCGCCCGCGCCTTTGCCGCGCTTGGGCACCCCATTCAGTTGGCGGCCCGTCATGCCGTGGCGTTAGAGACTGAGAAAGCCGACCTGCAAACCCGCTATTCCGTTGAGGTCACCCTGCACGATTTCGACGCGCTGGACGTGGCGGGACATGAGGCATTCATCGACAGCCTGCCAGTGCTGCCCGGCATCGCTATCTGTGCGGTCGGCACCATGGGGGACCAGGAAGAAAACGAAAAAGACCCTGCCAAGGCGGTTGCGGTTTTGCGATCGAATTTCGAAGGACCCGCGATCCTGTTCGGGGTGCTGGCGGAACGGTTTGTTAACCGGGGCGCGGGCACATTGGTGGGAATCAGTTCCGTCGCGGGCGACCGTGGCCGGGCATCGAACTATGTCTACGGATCTGCCAAAGCAGGCTTCACCGCCTTCCTGTCGGGCCTGCGCAACCGGCTGGCCAAGAAGAATGTGCATGTGGTGACGGTGAAACCGGGCTTTGTGAACACCGCCATGACCGCCCATCTGGACCTGCCCGCCAAGCTGACGGCAGAGCCTGACGAGGTGGCCGATGCCATCGTCAAAGCCGTGAAAAAGCGCCGCAATATCATATATGTACGGCCCATCTGGTGGCTGGTAATGTCGATCATCTGCGCGATCCCGGAGCCGGCTTTCAAAAAGACCAGCATCTGATCACACGCTGAAAATTGCTTTGCACCTGCAGCAAAACGGCAGATTTCCGCCGCAAATGTGGCGGGGCTGCCTTATTCTCTCTGGCATTCTTGTTTCGTTAAAAATGTGAGTGTATCCCTTTTGCCATGAGGGACAGATATTTTGACCTGCTGGGACAGCGGGCCGTTGACAGTAAACCTGAGTTCATGGAATCGCCCGCAGCCGTCATCACGACGCTTGCGGCATCTGCGGTTGTCTGCGCGACCATCCTGACACTCACGGTCACCAAGATCGCCCCGGCGGTCCGGCTCGCCACGCTTGGCGTTGAACCGGCGCGTGTGGAGATCCCGCAGGCAAGCCTTGGTGCGTTGCCTGTGACCGACGGCATGGGCACGTCCATCGCAGGGGCCGACCAAGGGCCTGAACGGCTGATGCCAACCTCGCTGCCGCAGATGGCGCCGGGCCGTGACTATGTGCTGGCCGATCCGGTGATCGAAACGCGCCCGCAAGGCCCCGCGCCGACAATCATCGCTGGCCGGCCGCCGGTCGAGGCGCAACCGCGCCCGGCCCATATCGTGGCGCTGGCCGCCGCCGCGCGCAGCTTCACCGACCCCGAAAATGTCGCGGCTCTGCGTCCGGAACCGCGCCCCTTCGCGCCGGAACCGGAAACACCGGTGATCGAACTGGCCGTCGCATCCCCGCTGGCCACCACCTTTAGCCCCCGCCCCGCCGCGCGCCCCGCCGATCTGGATGTGACCACGGCCCCCAGCCTGGTGGCCCGCGCACCCGACCCGACCGAAAACGTGACGCTCGCCGCGCTGACCCCAGACGCGCCCACAACGCTTGGCCCCGCATTCGACCGCAACGCCAATGCCTGCACCCGCCGCCTGTCACGCGAGATCCCGCGCCGGGCTGGCAGTGCCACAGGCGGGCAGGCTTTCATTGCCTCGCTTGAAAGCGTCTCTGGCACCACCCGCGACGCGGCCATCGCCCGCGAAGTTTTGCGCGGCAACGTTCCGACCTTCCTGCGCGATCTGGCCCCGGTCACCTTCACCGGCGTCCTGCCCAATGGCCGCAGCGCCCAGGTCACCATCTGCGTGACGCCCGATTACCTGGCCGTCGGCAGCGACCGCGATTTCGTCCGCGTGCCGCTTGGCCTGACGGCGGCGGCGCGGGTCGCGGAAGAATTCAACATGATGCTGCCAACCACGCGCATGGTCGACGCAATCTATGCACAGGCCGATCTGCGCCTGTCGCCCTCGCCGATGACGCCGGGTTCGCAGATGTCCTCGACCACCTATTTCATGCGCCACAACGCCACCGTAGAGGGCCAGCGCCAGAACGCGGGCGGTCGCCTTGGGATGCTGGTCTCGGGCCACAAGAAGGACCTCGTCCTGACCAACCGCCTGTCCAGCGCACCGGGTCGCGTCGCGATTTATGGCTGGCACCGTCCGGGCGGCAATCCGATCCAGCCGCTGTCAACCGTGCATGGCGCTGAATATGCCGATTACAGCCATGGCATCCGCCTGGTCAGCCGCACCGCCTTCGTCAATGGCCGCGCCGTCGACCTGCAGGATCTGCTGATGGATGGCACCTATGCCGGACTATTGAACTCCGATGGCCCGATCGGGCGGCCCGCGATCCAGATCGCCTCGCGCTGATCCCCCAACAATCGAACAGAAATAAGAAACCCCGCCTCATCCGGCGGGGTTTTCTCTGTCATACGCTCTGCGCCCTCAGGCGTGGCGGGTGGGTGGGTGGGGCCACGGCTGAGGGCGCAGATCCCGTCAGTTCACATCATAAAAACACCGAAACCCGAGGTGATAATTCCGGTGGCTCGAGGGCGACATCACCCGGCTGCCATGCCAGAACGGCGCCCGCCAGCGGGCCCAATGCTCATGCGCGCGCACCGTATCCCAGATGAACCAACTGCCCTTCATCTCGGTCACGCCAAGCGTGGTGGACCCCCGGCTCGCCATCTGATCCGGTGCCAGCGGCAGGTTCATATGCTCTGCCGCGTTGCCGTCGATATCATAGGCGCCAAGCGGGCTGTGACATTGCGGGAAAGACCCGGCCGGATAGGTGTTCGACCCGCAGCCGGTGAAGCTGCCGCCATTGCAGCTAGAGGATTTGGAACTGCCCGTTGCACAGACCCCGGACCGCCAGGGACCGATGCTGTAGACATTGCGCGTATGCGCCCATTCGGCATTGTGCCAGGCCCGCATCGCCTGCGGACTGCCAAGATCGAACCGATAGTCGGGCTCCAGCAGCGCCCCCGCTGCGGCGCCTTCCCATTCATGGGCGTCACCGATCCGACCGCCTTCCGCGGCGCACAGCATATGCGCCTCGTTCGCGCGGACCCAAACCACCGGGTAGACCATGGGGATGTTCGGATATTCGAACATATCCACGCAAACCTCGGCATCCTCAGGGCTTTCGGTTGCGGGATCATAAAGTGGCGCGCGATAGGGCCCGCCGCAGATCCGTTCCCACCGGGCATTGCGATAGCTTTGCTGCACGCTGGCAACCGATCCACCGATCCGCGCCGCGGCCTCTTCGGGTGTCATCGCATGGCGGGTCACCGCCGGATTGCCTTGCCCGATATAGGAGGAACCCGCGAAGATCTGCCGGATCCGCTGGATCTCGGCATTCGACACGCCGCGTACCTGCCGCATCTGATCGAACATCTGTTCGTTCAGCTCTTGCAGACTTTGCGCGCCCCCCGCCCCGGCGCCCATGACGCCAAGGACAAGGGCCATTAGGGTTCGGGTGAGATATCTCATGGGGGGTACTCCTCGTGCTTGGGGTTACTCTCGTCTCAGCAGGTAGAAGAAATCGCGGTTGTCGGCGAAGCCCACGAAACGCGGGATCGTGCCGTTGCGCGTATCCTGATCCACATGGCTCATGCCGCTGACCAGATGCTCTGCCTCGATCCAGTCATCATCCTCGATCTCGGGGTAGAGCGCCATATAGGTATGCTCCTGGCTGTTCATGTCCATCAGCATCGCATAGTCGCAACTATAAGCCTGGAACGTCCGCGCCATGGCCGAGGGCGTGGCGGTCGAGAAATAGGCGTAGATCAGGAACTGACGGCCATCGACCTCTCGCAAACACGACCCGGCGCGCAGGGTCCGCAGCTGTGCGTCAGCAGAACCCGACCAGTTGCCAGCGCCCCATTGGGTCACGCGGTCGCCGGGCACGCTTTCGCCGGTTTCCGGGTCGGGGTTGATCAGCGGCACACCATTCTGACGGGCGAACCGCAGCTGTGGCAGCAGTTCCTCGTTCAGTTCCTCGGTCCAGGTGGTCATGCCGAAGGTGCAGTCATTGGTGACATAGATGGTGGACAGGCCCGGCCAGAGACGGCTGAGAACCGTTCCGTTCACAAGGAACCCATAGTGATGACCGTGATTGAACGTCGCCATATCGCCATAGCGGAAGGCCCCGTGGTCACGTTTGTAACCGCCGGTAAAGGTCGCGGCGACGCGGTCCGTCAGAGACGGGCTGAGCATCCCCACCATCACCAACGGATCGGGAGAGCTGATGCCATCGGGCCCGGGGATCGACCAGTCGCGCCCGGCCCCATGCGGGCGGGACGACCAGGCAAAACCGGGGTGATCGGTGCCAAGTTCGTATCCGATTTCAAACTCGCGCATGTCAAAGGCGACAAGGTAGACATTCGCCCCCCGTTCCACGCCATCGAGCCAGTTGGTCTCGCCCGACCGGTTCAGGATTTCATCGCTGATCATGCCGGGCTGCATCATGCTGGCATAGATGCCGGGCGCGTCTTCCACCTGATACCAGCTGCCCGCTTCCATGCCGCCTTCGGCCCCCACAAGGTCAAACCCGGGGGCTGCGCGCATGACAGGGAAGCGGCCCAGATTGGCCTGGCCAAGCGCCGCAACCACCGCACCGGGGTCTTCCGATTCGGCCTCATCCGCGCTTTCCAGATAGGCATCGCGGAACAGGGTGCCCTTGATCAGGTTCACGATGGAATCGCCAAAGAGAACGTTTTCGCGCAGGAATTCAGCGACTGCTTCGCGCGTGGTCCGCGACCCCGACACCCGGTTGCGCAGATACATGGTGCTGTCGCAGATCGGCGCATAGGGCAACGTTTCGGCGCGTGCCTCTTCCAGTTCCGGGTTGCGGCCGTCCCACGGGGCGCATTCCACCTCGTCCCCGTCGTTTTCGATCAGGATGATGGGCTCGTCCCCATCCATCTCCAATGAAATCTGCCAGAATTCCGGCGCCGCATTTTCAAGGTGGTAATAGGCCGGGCGGGATCGGTCGTCGCTGTCGACCCGCAGGATGAACCACGCATTTACCGTGGGATTCATCGAGGTCAGCGTAACCTCCAACCCGTTGTCACCTGACAGGGTCATTTCGTTTCGAAACGGCTGCAATGCATAGATCGAGCCCGGCGCGTCGGAGTTATATTGCTCCATCTGGGCCTGCAAAACCTCTTCATCCGGCAGGCCAATCCCCGTGGCCAAGGCCGGTCCTGCGGTCGAGAGAAATAGGGCCGAAAGCCCGGCCGCCTTCAGCGCGCGATATCCTGTGAATGTCATTCCGTCTAATTCCGCTCCAAAAAATCCGGTCCCCGACTGCGTTCAAACCCCGTCCCGGTCCAAAACAGCCTTGTTTTTCCGAGTCTTGATGCTGCAACAATTCCTGCCACCGTGCAATGGCAGCATTCCATGAGTTTTCACTGCTTTTGGCATCACGAACGCGTGACTGCCTGGCGCATCGACTGTGGCTACCCTCGCTTGCCTACGATGGCAGGCACTTGACATTTTAGCGAAGTTCATCAGCTTTCCGGTAAATCATCGGCAGAAGCGACATTATGAATGCGAGATACGCTCGACAAACGGATCATCCGGGAACTTCAGCGCAACGCGCGTGAATCCACTTCGAACATTGCGCAAACGCTTGGCGTGGCCCGATCCACCGTGCACGAACGCATTGCCCGGATGGAAAAGGACGGCACCATCGCGGGCTATTCCGTGGTGCTCAGCCGTAACCCCGGCGAGGAAACGGTGCAGATCCTGATGATGCTGGAGATTCGCCAGCAGGACACGCGTAAGGTGCTGCAACGGTTGAATACCTACCCGGAAATACAGGTCGTTTTCTCAATCAACGGCGAATTTGACCTGTTCCTATCAGCCGAAGCGCCGCGCGTCGAAGACCTCGACATCCTGATCGACGAGATCGGGGAAATCCCCGGCGTGGTCCGCACCACCACATCTGTGGTCTTCGGGCGACGTATCGACCGCCGGTCCGACGAGACGGCAGAACGGATTTTCCGCCAGATGCAGGCCATGTCGGCAATCGAAGCAGGCTAGCCCGGCATTTTGCCGGAAAACTCCTGATCCGCGAACAATCGGCAGAGGACGACGCGATACGTCCTGCCTCAGGCTTTGGGAAGGGACCCCAAAGAGAAGGCAGAGATATGCGCAACTGGACCGTCTGCATCGTAGGTGCCGGCAAGATCGGCACGATGATTGCCGAGCTTTTGAAAGCATCGCCCAACTATTCCGTTACCGTGGTGGACGCCGAGTTTGCGAACCTCGCCCCGTTCCAGCAAGCAGGCTTCAACGTGGCCCAGGCCGATGCCAGCGATCAGGCCGCGCTGACCCGTGCCTTTGACGGGTTCGACGCGGTGATTAGCGCCGCGCCGTTTTTCCTGACCCCCACCATCGCCGCCGCTGCCAAGGCCGCGGGCGCGCATTACTTCGACCTGACAGAAGACGTCGCCGCCACCGAGGCGGTTCGCAAGCTCGCCCACGACAGCAAGACCGCCTTCATGCCGCAATGCGGGCTGGCGCCGGGCTTTGTTGGTATCTCCGGCGCGCATCTGGCCGCACAGTTCGACACGCTGGATACGCTGTCCCTGCGGGTTGGCGCGCTGCCGCTCTACCCCACCAATGCGCTGAAATATAACCTGACCTGGTCCACTGACGGGCTGATCAACGAATACTGCAACCCCTGCGACGTGATCGACGGTGGTCAGCGGATCAAGGCCGCACCGCTGGAATCGCTGGAGGAATTCGGCCTCGACGGGGTGGATTATGAATGCTTCAACACCTCGGGCGGCCTTGGCACCCTGACGGAAACGCTTCTGGGCCAGGCGCGCAAAGTGTCCTACCGGACGATCCGCTATCCCGGTCACCGCGCCATCATCAAGATGCTGCTGCAAGACCTGCAACTGGAAACCCGCCGCGACCTGATGGGGCAGATATTTGAAACCGCCCTGCCCCGCACCGATCAGGACGTGGTGCTGATCTATTCCACCGCAACGGGTTGGATCGACGGCGAATACCGCGAACGCAGCTTCGTCAACAAATCGCTGGCAGGTCAGGTGAACGGCAAGACCTGGGGCGCGATCCAGCTGACAACGGCGGCAGGCGTCACGGGCGTGATGGACCTGATGCGTCAGGGTAAACTGCCCGCACAGGGCTTCGTCCGGCAAGAGGACGTCAGCCTGAATGATTTCATGCAGACCGAATTCGGCCGCTATTACGGCAAGGGTGAGCTTACCCGGCTGGTCAGCGCCGCCTGAGACAAGGGACAAAACAATGACTACAAAAGACACATTGGCCGCACTTGGCCTGACCGGCGACATGCTGACCGGCGGCAGCCTGACCGTCACCTCGCCCATTGACGGGGCGGTTCTGGCCGATCTGGCCGAAACGCAAGCCAGCGTCATGCCCACCATCATCGCCAAGTCCCAGGCCGCGTTCAAAGCCTGGCGCACCGTGCCCGCCCCACGCCGGGGGGAACTGGTACGCCTGTTGGGCGAAGAACTGCGCGCCGCCAAGGACGATCTGGGCCGGTTGGTCAGCTATGAGGCCGGCAAGATCACCTCAGAAGGGCTTGGCGAAGTGCAGGAGATGATCGACATCTGCGATTTCGCCGTGGGTCTGTCGCGGCAGCTTTACGGGTTGACCATCGCCTCGGAACGGCCCGGTCACCGGATGATGGAAACCTGGCACCCGATGGGGCCCGTGGGCGTCATCACTGCCTTCAACTTCCCCGTCGCGGTCTGGTCGTGGAACACCGCGCTGGCGCTGGTCTGCGGCAACCCGGTGATCTGGAAACCGTCCGAGAAATCGCCGCTGACCGCGCTGGCCTGTGCCAATATCTTCGCCCGCGCCGTGGCCCGGTTCGGGGGTGATGCGCCTGAGGGGCTGCTTCAAACCATCATCGGCCGCGCCGATCTGGGCGAGGCCTTGGTGGACAGCCATGATGTGCCGATCATCTCGGCCACCGGGTCTACCCGTATGGGCCGAGCCGTTGGCCCGCGCGTGGCGGCGCGCTTTGGCCGGTCCATTCTGGAACTGGGCGGCAATAACGCAATGATCGTGGCGCCCTCTGCCGATCTGGAAATGGCGGTGCGGGCGATTGTCTTTTCCGCCGTCGGCACCGCCGGTCAGCGCTGTACATCTTTGCGCCGCCTGATCGTTCATCACTCGATCCGGGATGAGCTGGTGGCACGGCTGGTCAAGGCCTATGCGGGCCTGCCCATTGGCCACCCATTGAAAGAGGGCACGCTGGTCGGTCCGCTGGTCGATGAGGCGGCTGGCAAGGCGATGACCGATGCCCTGACCAAGGCCCGCGAATTGGGCGGCACGGTGCATGGCGGTGACCGTGTGACTGAAGGCGTGCCAGAGGGCGGCGCCTATATGCAGCCTGCGATTGCGGTGATGCCCAACCAGAGCGAGATCGTGAGGACCGAGACCTTCGCGCCCATTCTCTATGTCATGTCCTATGACAGCTTCGATGAGGCGCTGGAGATGCAGAACGCGGTGCCGCAGGGCCTGTCCTCCTGTGTCTTCACCATGAACATGCGAGAGGCAGAGCGGTTCATGTCCGATGACGGGTCCGATTGCGGCATTGCCAACGTCAATATCGGCCCTTCGGGGGCCGAGATTGGCGGGGCGTTCGGCGGGGAAAAGGAAACCGGCGGCGGACGCGAAAGCGGGTCGGACGCGTGGAAGGCCTATATGCGCCGCCAGACCAATACGGTGAACTACTCGGCAGACCTGCCGCTGGCGCAGGGTGTTACCTTCGATATCTGAACAATCGGGCCGGGGGGGATGGTACCGCCTCCCCGGCTTGAACGGGGGACCTCTGGATCCACAATCCAGCGCTCTAACCAACTGAGCTAAGGCGGCACTGGCGGGGTGGATAGCCCCCGTTGCGCCGGAATGCAAGCCTCTCTGTCACGTCAAATTCAGCTTCCATGTCTGTTCTTCCAGCCGCTGCCCAAAGGAGGTGACGGGATGGCTGTCGACACAGGTGAACCCGGTCTTTTCGTATAGCGCGCAGGCGGCGCGGTGACTGGCATGGGTCCACAGCACCATTTCCCGGTAGCCCTTGTCGCGGGCATACGCGATGCAGGCGTCCAGCAGGCGTTTGCCAAGCCCCCTGCCACGCGCCGCCGGGGTCAGAAGGAACAGCCGCAACTTGGCCTGCCCCGGTTCCGGTCCCTTCACGCAGAAGATCGAGCCGAGCCTTTGGTCCCCGTCCCAGGCGATCCAGGCGCGTTCGCAGGCAGGGTCGCGATTGCGGATATAGGCGGCGAGAATTTCGGCCACCAGCGGCTCGAAACTCGCGTCGAACCCTTCCACACGGGCATAGAGCTCTGCATGGTGTTGGATCAGCCAACCGGCATCGCCTATGCCGAGGTCTTTCAGAACAACCTTGTCCGACATGCGATTTCCCCTTTGTGGTGCCCGCGCGCTTCCAGTATTTTGCCTTGTATCGCCGCGGGCAAGGGTCTAGGCCGCTCGCCAGCCCCCTTTTTGTGGGGAAAACCGGGTTCTCGGAGGACATCATGGGCATCGACAGCGAAAGCGACATCGCGGCCAACCTGCAAATCGGCCCTACGACCCTGGGCATGGTGCGCATCTATATCGAGGCCGACGGAGTCGATCTGCCGCTGGACTTCGACCCTGACGAAGCGCTGGAAATCGCCGAAGAACTGCGCGTTGCGGCGGAAACCATCCGCAAGGGCGCCAAGGGCTGATCCCTTGCCCGGCCTCGGCGCGGGCCGATGGCGTGCCATACGAGGGGCGCTGCCCCTCGCGCTCCCCGGAGTATTTTTGCCAAGAAGAAGGGGGCGCGGACAATTTCAGTCAAATGCTGCCAGGTTTGGGGTCGCGATATCCGTGCAGTCGCTGAGCTGCGGTGCGGGCGAATTTCTGGGTCAGCACCTTGCGCCGGGCGGGGGCGAGTTTCGTCTCGGGCCCAAAGCGCAGGATTTCCGCGTCATAGGCATCGGCGATGATCAGCCCGGTGCCCTCGGGCAGCAGATCGGTCGGAAACGCCTGATCGACCGCCCAGAAATAGCGGTCGCCCCATTCCAGATAGCCACCCCATTTCGAATCAGACGTGAAATCCACCCGGCTGGACTTGCACTCGATCACCCAGATTTCCCCTTTAGGGCCAAGCGCCATGACATCCACCCGTTTGCCCCGTTCCGGCACAAATTCCTCAAGGCTCGCGAAATCATGCTGGCGCAGGTGACGGCAGACGCCGCGCGCCAGTAATTGGCCAGGCATAAGATCAGTGCAATCGGACATGGATCAAAAATGAACAATAGGTGAACAAAAAGCAAGACCGCCTCACCACTTGACGCGAAACCATTTAGTATCATATGTATTGGATACTAAATGGTTTCACTTTGAAGGTCGCCATGACCCCCACAACACAACACGTCTTTCGCGCCCTCGCCGATCCAACGCGGCGCGATATCCTAATCATGCTGCGACAGCGGGATATGACTATCGCAGAGGTCGCGGACAATTTCGACATGACCCGCGCGGCCGTCAAGAAACACCTGACCGTGCTGTCCGATGGCGGGTTGATCTCGGTCTCTGCCAGAGGCCGGGAAAAGGTGAACTCGCTCAAGCCAGAGGCTTTCAAACCAATTCGCGACTGGCTGTCATTCTTTGACCAATTCTGGAGCAGCCGCCTAGATGCCCTGACATCCGCAATAGACTCGGAAGGCAAGACAAATGACTGACACAGACATTCAGAAAACCATCTTTCTCGCCGCCCCACCGCAACTGGTCTGGCCCTTTCTGACCGAGGCTGACAAGTTGGCCCGCTGGTTTCATGCCCCTGATCGAGATCTTGCGCAGGGACAACCCTACACCCTGCGCAACGGGAAGGACGGGGACCGCATGTGTTGGGGAACGGTGCTGGAAATGACCCCGCACACCCACATGGTCTGGGATTTCACCGTCGGGCCGCTCGACGGTCAGATGACCCGGGTCGAATGGGTCCTGGCCGCGGTCGCCGGGGGCACTCGGCTGACGCTGCGCCATTCCGGCCTGCCCGAGGCAGAGGCTGCCTTCGGCCTTGTGATGGCATTGGACAAAGGATGGCATGGTTTCTTGCTGGCGCTATATGAAACGGCGGCCAACCGCGGGCCGGCGTCCTAGTCCCCCTTGCCGGAACCTTCGAGAGAGCCTATGTCGGGCATTGGCGGGTTCTGCCCCTCTCGTAACGGGTAAAATTCCGGTGGCCTTAAGCAATTCCGAGGGAGCTGGCTCTGTGCGGACCCTGGTTCGTTTACCTGGCGCCCACCTGTATATACAGGTCCTCGGGAATTAAATTCCCAACGGCCGTGGTGGTCCCGTCACCTACCAAAGATCAAGGCCCGGAGCGGATGCTTCGGGCCTTCTTTTTCGTCAGGGCATAGGCTTAGCGGTGATCGCTGCGCACCGGGATCGCGACCGCATCCAGCACCGGCAGCGCATCGCGCTTGCCACCTTGGTCAGTGTCATCGGATTCTTCGCCCATCGACATGATCTTATAGCCAATCTGCGCCGATCCGAAGGTGATCGTGCCGAACACGACCAGCATCAGCACCGCGATGGGGCCTTCAGCGGTATGGGTCACCAGATGCCACAGATTGCCCACATTGAACGCCAGGATCATCACCGTAAAGGCGACAGAGATCCCAAAGCCGATGAAAGCGTGTTTGATGATCATCTTGATATGGTCGGGCATGACATCCTCCTTGACCTTGTCAATCATGGTAGCACGCCCCGGCGTGTCATCAAGCCTTGCGACTGCGGCAGAGCCGCCCATAGGCCGGTTTTCGCGCGTGCCGCAATTTGCTTGCCTGCCTATGCGGCAGCGGCCTAGCGTCATGCTGAAAACGGAGGCAGGTCATGACAAGGGCAAAGGACACGGCACGGGCAGCGGTCACCGCGCGGATGGATGAGGTTTCACGCTGGACGCGGGATATCTGGGATTTCGGCGAAACCGCCTGGCGCGAATACAAATCCTGCGCCTACTACGTGGACCTGCTGCGGCGCGAAGGGTTTGAGGTTGAGGAGGGCAGCGGCGGAATGCCCACGGCCTTCTGCGCCACCTGGTCAAACGGTGACGGCCCCACTATCGGCGGCTATGCGGAATATGATGGCATCCCCGGAAATTGTCAGGCGGCAGAGCCACGCAAGACCCCCCGCCCTGGCCTCGGCCCCCACGCAGGTGGCCACACGGACCCGCATTCTGCGCTTGGCATGGGCGCACTTGGCGGGTTCCTTGCCGCCAAGGCAACGATGGAGGCGCATAACATCCCCGGGCGGCTCAAGTTCTTTGGCGAACCGGCAGAAAAGCTGCGCGGATCAAAGCCCATCCATGCGGCGGCGGGCTATTATGACGATCTCGATGCCGCGATCAGCTTTCATCCCTTCTACATGGCCCCCTTGTGCAACACTGTCAGATGGGACACCCACTGCGGCGTGGGCTATGGCGTCATCTACGAATTCACCTGCGACGCACCCGAAACCTGGATGGCGGGCGAAAACGCCTCGCCCATCCCGGCCAGCCACGCCGCCGCCCGCGCCCCCGGCGCCACGGATGCGATGGTGCAGATGTATCAATCAGCGAAAGCTCTGCGCGAACATGTCATGGCACCGGGGCAAAGCTGGTCGATGAATGAAACGATCCTGTCCCACGGGCAAGCAACGGCCGACAATATCCCGGCGCAAATCGCACAGATCCAGTATTTCATTCGTATTTCCGAGGTCAGCGAGGCCGAACACATCATCCGCGGTCTTGACCATTTCGCCGAGGCCGCCGCAACGCTGTGCCATTGTTCGTGGCGGCGGCATTGGGTGGCCAAATCCCGACCAGGCCTGCCCAATCACGCGCTGGCCCGCGCGACCTATGCCAACCTCGAAGCTGTCGGCGCGCCGGTCTGGGGCGAGGACGCCGCCGATTTTGCCCGCGCGATCCAGTCCGAACTGGGGCTGGCGCCGATGGCCGACCCGTTCCTGCCGATGATCTCGGAACTCGTGCTGCCGGAGGACGCGGAGCGGGTGTTGCGCCGAACCCTGCCGCCCTCACAACGCCACTTCACCTCGGACGACTACACAGAATATTGCTGGCACGCCCCCACGGTGCGGCTCTATATCGGGCGCCCTGCGCTTTTGGCGCCCGAAGGCTATGCCTACCCGGCCTGGGCGATGAACGCGCTTGGCGGGCACCCGGCGACAATAGACCCGATGACGGAAGTGGCCGCAAAGGTTGTCGCGATGACGGCGCTTGACTGCCTGACCGACTCTGCGCTGCTGGCCAAAGCACAGGCAGAATTCCGGGATCGAACCGGGGGCGGTGTCGGCGGCAGCGACTGGCTTGAACCGCTCTGCGACTATGATCCGCCCCTTCATTTTCGCTGGCCGGAATATGTCGTGACGGCGCGGGGCGACGATTGGGTGTTTCCGACCGCCCCGGACTGATCCATCTGGTCGCGGCATGGGGGAATAAACCCTGGTTTATTGTGCCAAGCGGCGCTTTGGCGCACACGCGAGGCACCGTCGGCCCAATGGATTTCAAGACCGACTCACCCCCTGACCCGCAGCGTGAAGGACACCCGGTATGCTCATTAAAGACCATTTGGCGGAAACAGGCGAAGTGCTGTTCCGCTGGCGCAGCTTTGTATTGACGGTCTTCATTCCCATCGTCGCCTACGCCACCTGGCAGGGAGAGATCATCGAACTCAACCTTGGGGAAATCGCGGGCGATATCTACGAAACCTTCTGCATTCTGCTGGTGATCTCCGGGCTGGCCCTGCGGGCCTATACGGTCGGCCATGTCCCTGCGCACACATCTGGGCGCAACACCAAGGGGCAAGTGGCGGAATCGCTCAACACGACGGGCATCTATTCCGCCGTTCGCAATCCGCTCTATCTGGGCAATGCGCTCAGCTATGTGGGCGTTGCGCTCTATCCGCAATGGATCTGGGTCGGTGTCGCGATGGCGGTGGTGCTTGTCTTGTATTTCGAGCGGATCATTGTGGCAGAGGAACGGTTCCTGCTTGGCAAATTCGACACAGAGTACCAGGACTGGGCCGCCCGCACCCCGGCGTTCTTCCCTAACCTCCGCAACTGGCAGGCCCCGGCCCTGCCCTTCAGCTGGCGCAGCGTAGTTCGGCGCGAACATCCGACCTGGCTGGGGGCGGTGACTATTCTTTACCTGCTGGAACTGATCTCAGCCGTCGTGGAGAATGAGCCAATTGCAGGCGAAACCGGCTGGCATATCCTGTTTGTGACCGCGATCCTTGGCCAGCTTACGGTGATGGTTATGAAGAAGAAAACGGCTTTCTTCCGTGTCGAAGGCCGATAACCAAGCACAAAATTTTGATCCAAAATTTTGTGGATACTCAATTTTTTGATCGCAAAAAATTGCCACCGCGCAAAACTCTTGGCTCAAGAGTTTTGCCGCTCAGAACGCCTCGGGCCTTGCTTCCCGCGCCATGTGGTCCAGCACGGCATTCACAAATTTCGGCTCGCGTCCTTCCGGGAAGAAGGCGCGCGCCACATCCACAAACTCGGTGATCACAACCTTGGGCGGCGTGGTCGCATCCAGCAACTCCGCGCCTGCCGCCCGGAACAGGGCGCGGATCGTCGGATCGATGCGCGCAATCGGCCATTTCGCAACCAACGCCCGGTCGGTCATCTGGTCGATCTTGGCCTGCCAGTTCACCGCGCCGTCCAACAGCTTGCTGAACAGATCGGGATCGGCCTCGGCCAGTTCTTCGCCCGCCACTTCCTGACCGAAGCGAAAATCGAAAAACTCCCGGCGTACCTTGTCCACGGTCTGGCCTGCGGCCTCCATCTGGAACAGCGCCTGCACGGCATAAAGCCGGGCCGCCGATTTCATCTGGCGCTTTTCGTCCTTCGTGGGGCCCTTGGGGGTGGTCATACGCGGTTCGGTCCTTTTGCATCGCCGGCAATCAGCATCTCGCTGCCTGCCGGTTTGAATCCGATGCCGCCTTTAGGCGCTGCGAACTTCCGCGTCAACGCGATAAGGTGCAGGGCCGCCGCAGCCGCCCCACCGCCCTTGTTCTGATCGGCGGGATCGGCCCGCACTTCGGCCTGTTTGCGGTTTTCCACCGTCAGGATGCCATTGCCGATGCACGCCCCTTCCAGCCCCAGAAGCTGGATCGCGCGGCTGCTGTCGTTGCAGACCGTGTCATAGTGGGTCGTCTCACCCCGGATGACGCAACCAATGGCCACGAACCCGTCGAAATTCGCCTGCCGATAAGCGATGCGGATCGCCGTGGGCACCTCCAGCGCGCCGGGCACTTCCACGATCTCATGGCCCGCCCCAGCCTCCTCCAACGTGGCCACTGCACCGGCGATCATGTTGTCCGCGATGTCTTTGTAATAGGGCGCGACGACGATCAGCACTTTCACCGGCTTCTCGAAAGCGGGCAGCGGCAGTGTGTAGTGGGTTTCGGAGCCAGCCATAGCGTCAGCCTTTCATGATCGGGCGCGTGCCCACGATGGAAAGCCCGAAGGCGTCGAGACCCAGATAGCGGGTGGAGGGCGAGTCGGTCAGCAGGATCAGCTCGTTCAGACCCATCTTGGACAGGATCTGCGCCCCAAGCCCGGTGCGCTTGATGGTCCGCGGCCCCTGCTCGTCATCCGCCGCGAAGGCCTCTTTCCGAGGTGCTCGGATCAGGCACACCGCGCCCCGGCCTTCCTCGGCGATAATCCGCATGGCGGTTGGCAGTTCGGCGGTCGGCTTGGGCCCCAGTCCCAGCAGATCCGCGCCAGCCTGCAAGGCGTGGGTGCGGATCAGAACCGGCTCCTCCGTGGTGATGTCCCCCTTGACCAGCACAACATGTTCAACATCATGGGTCTGGTCGGTAAAAATCCGCATCTCCCATTCGCCGCCAAACTCAGAGATAACAGTGTCACGGGCGGTCTCGACCACAAGATTATCACTCCGCGACCGATAGGTGATGAGGTCAGAGATCGTCCCGATTTTCAGGCCATGGGTCTTGGCATATTCTACCAGATCGGGCAGCCGGGCCATGGTGCCGTCTTCCTTCATGATCTCGCAGATCACGGACGAAGGGTAATGCCCGGCCAGCCGCGCCACATCGCAGCCTGCCTCAGTATGACCTGCGCGGACCAGCACGCCCCCACGACGCGCGCGCAGCGGGAAGACATGGCCGGGTGTCGCGATGTCGGCGGCGGTGCATTGCGGGTCGATGGCGGTTTTCACGGTCAGGGCGCGGTCAGCGGCGGAAATGCCAGTCGACACGCCCTCGCGCGCCTCGATCGACACGGTAAAGGCCGTCTCATGGCGTGAGGAGTTGTTCACTGCCATCATCGGCAGACCCAGTTCCTCCACCCGTTCCGCAGGCAGGGTCAGACAGATCAGCCCGCGCCCGTGGGTGGCCATGAAGTTGATGGCATCAGAGGTCGCGAAATTCGCGGGGATCACCAGATCGCCCTCATTCTCGCGATCCTCATGATCGACAAGGATGAACATGCGGCCCTGGCGGGCCTCCTCGATGATCTCCTCGATGGGGGAGATTGCAGTCTTATAGTCGGTCTCGACGGGCCCTGGGGTCTCGAATGTCATTATGGTCCCTTTGCGCCTTTGGTTGCGCAGGAGATAGCGCAGCCTGCCCCCCGATACCAGCGAAGACCCGCCCTAACAGGCGCTGGACACGACGTCACAACGCAGCCTAGCCTCCGCAAAACTGCACAGGAAAGGCCCGCAGATGCGCTTCTCTCGCATGATCACCGCTGTCGAGGCCCATGCCGAGGGCGAACCGGGCCGCGTCATCACCGGGGGCTTGCCGCCGATTCCGGGCCGCTCGGTGTTCGAAAAGATGCAGTGGATGCAGGCAAATGCCGACGATATCCGCCTGCTGATGCTGCGCGAACCGCGCTGCAACCCGGCGCTTTGTTGCAACGCCATAGTAGAGCCTTGCGACCCGGCGGCGGATGCGGGTTTCATCATTATGGAGCAAACAGAATACCCGCCGATGTCGGGGTCGAACACGATCTGCACGGTCACAGTGCTGCTGGAAACCGGCATCCTGCCGATGGTCGAACCGGTGACCGAATTGACGTTGGAGGCCCCGGCGGGCCTGATCCGGGTGCGGGCCGACTGCCATGACGGCAAGGTCACCCGCGTCACCTTTCGCAACGTGCCCTCTTTCGCCCTGCATCTGGATGCGGAGATTGAGGTCGAGGGCCATGGGCCGGCCCGCGTGGACGTGGCCTGGGGCGGCATGTTCTATGTCATCGCCGATGCAGCCCAATTTGGCCTGGACCTGACCCCGGAAAACGGTGCCGAGATGGTCCGCCTGTGCGAGGCCCTGCGCCGTGCGGCGGTGGATCAACTGCCCGTCACCCACCCTGACAATCCCGCCATCACCGGCCCCACGATTTCACAATTGACCGGTCCCGCGTTGCAACAGGGGAACCACGGGCGCAGCGCCGTCACCGTTTCGAACAACGTGGCCGCACCGCCAAGCGCCCTGTCTTTGCCCGGCGCGCTCGACCGGTCGCCCTGCGGCACCGGGACCAGTGCCAAACTGGCCTGCCTGCACGCGCGTGGACTGCTTGAGGTGGGGGAGGACTATGTCAACGAAGGCCCAATCGGCACCACCTTTACGGCCCGCATAGAAGGGACCACGCAAATAGGCCCCTACCCTGCCATCGTCCCCAGCATCGCCGGGCAAGCGTGGATTTACGGCACCAGCCAATACATGCTCGACCCCACCGATCCCTTCCCTGAAGGCTTCCGCGTTGGCGATATCTGGGGCTAGGCTGCGCCCCAAAGCGCGACGCCCGACAGGGTCTGCCGCACCTGCTCGACCGTAGAGCGTGGCAAGCCATCGATCCGTCCATCATCCATCACAGCCACGCTGGCCAGGGCCCGGTCCAGCGCATCCACAAGCTCTGCCGCCAGCGCCTGCGCCGCATCCCCGCGTCCGGCCAGATACAGGCAGGCCAGCGGTCCGAAATCCGTCAGCCGTAGGTCGCTGATCCCCGGGGCAGCGCCTGTCGGCACAGCCTCGGCCAGCATCTCGGCCAGATGCACCCGCATCCCCCGCGCTGCCTGCTTCATCTCGGCCAGTTGCAGATCGGCAGCCTCTGACAGCATTGCGCGCGCCTCAGGCTCTTGGCCTTGATGAACATAAAGACGCGCGCGGCACAGCAGCAGGCCGGGGTCACGATCATCGCCTACGGTCAGCAGGGGACCAACCGCTTCGAACCGACCTGCATCCATCAAGGCCACCGCAAGCGTTGTCCGAATGGCGGCGTCATGCAGCGGGTGCCCCTGGGGCGTGACGAAAACCAGCCCTTCAACGGCCCGCTCCAGCGCGCCGCGCAGCCCCGCGACGTCAAGGGCCGTCAGATCCACCACCTCGCGCCTTGATCTGGAACGCTCCGTCGTCGCCTGTGTTTCAGCCATGGCGCGGCGGCGTTTTTCACGCCGGTTGCGCCACAGGATGGACAACAGCATAACCGGCACGATGGCGATTTTCAGAATGGTCAGCAGGCTGTCCTGCGAAAGGCCGTTCATGGGGTGGCGCCCGGCGCTCAGGCCGGGTGACCTGCCGCGAAGAACCGTTCTGCCGGGATGATCCCCGCCAGCTTGCCCGCCGCACACCATTCGCGTTCCACGGCGGTGGCCGCGACCAGCACCACACCATCGGCAGGCACCCCCCGCTGGCGCACCAGGCCGGTTATGCGGTCGCGCATCGCCGACCAGCTTTCGGTGAAATGCGGGGCCGGGGCGGCATGGTCCAGCAGGCCCGTATTGGCCGCCAGAACCGCACCCGGATGGGCCGGGGCATAGACGGCAGCCAGCCGATCCGCCGCACCGGAAAGCACCGCCATCCTTTCGGATGTATCCAGTGGCAGGGCCACCCGCACCGGGGTCAGCCCAAGCGCATTTCCGGAAAACAGGAACGCCACCACGTCATGGCCCGAAGCCGCGCGAATGGACGCGTAGGTTTTGTAGTCGATCCCCAACCGCTTGGCGCGGGCGACGCGGACGCGGACGATCTCAATGGGCAGGGTTTTCAGCAGCGACTTGCGCGCCTTGCCCCAGGCCAGTTTGCGAAAGCCATAGCCCGGCTCGATGGTGGGGCCGCCGTTATGTCCGATACCGCTCATGTCGCGCTCTCCTCTTCCAGCCAGGCCACCCGGTCCTTTGCATCGCGCAGGGCCTCGGCCTCGCTGGTAAATTCATCTGCCGCATAAAACACCACGCGCCACCCATGGGAGTCTTCGGGGTCGCGACGGCATTCCAGCCAAATGTGGCGTCCCGGGCCGGTCTGCACAAGATCAAGGCAGCGCAGCCCGGTCTGATCGTTGATCGAGCGGGTGACGACCCGGTTCACGCCCAGTCCTGCAACCGGGCGACGTAGCGGGCCAGCGTGTCGATCTCCAGGTTCACCTTGTCGCCCACCTTGGCCCCGCCCCATGTGGTGACCTGCTGCGTATGGGGGATGATGTTGACGCCGAAATCGCAGCCATCGACGCCGTTCACCGTCAGCGACGTGCCGTTCAGCGCCACCGATCCCTTGGGCGCGATGAATTTCGCCAGCGCCTCGGGCGCACGGAAGGTAAAGCGGGTACTTTCGCCCTCAGGGGTCATCCCGACGATCTCGGCCATGCCATCCACGTGGCCCGACACGATATGACCGCCCAACTCATCGCCCACTTTCAACGCCCGTTCCAGGTTCAGACGCTTGCCCTCTGCCCAGGTCTGGATCGTAGTGACCGAGACACTTTCGGCAGAGATATCCACATCGAACCAGCCCTCGCCAAGCGCCACGGCGGTCAGGCAGACCCCATCACAGGCGATAGACGCGCCGATGTCGATGGTCGCTGTGTCATAGGCGGTGGCGATCCGTGCGTGAAGATCACCGCGCTGTTCCAGCCGCTGAACGGTGCCGATATCGGTGATGATGCCTGTGAACATTGGGGCGCCTTTCGCTATGGTCCCCTTGACCTAGCCGCCCTTCGGGCTTCGGACAAGTCCCCGATAACGGTCATACTAACGGCACAAACCGGCCCTCATGACGCCCATGACAGGTGCAATCCTGCGCCGCAAAGGTTACCAGTTTCACATGTTCAAGAGGTCCCCCGTGCCGCCCAAGGCCAATCACCGCAGATCCTTCCTGTTCCTTCAGGGGCCCCATGGGCCGTTCTTCCACCGTCTCGGCAAGATGCTGCGCGCAGCGGGGGCCGAGGTCTGGCGCGTGGGATTCAACCAAGGCGACAGCGCCTTTTGGCATCACCGCCCCAGCTACATCGCCTATACCGGAAGGCCCGAAGACTGGCCCGACCGGCTGGCGCAGCTACTGGATGAGAAGCAAACCACCGATATCGTGCTTTACGGCGATACGCGGCCCATCCATGCGGCAGCGGTCGAGGCGGCAAAGGCACGCGGCATCACCGTGCATGTGTTCGAAGAGGGCTACCTGCGCCCCTATTGGGTGACCTATGAACGCGGCGGCGCGAACGGGCATTCGCGGTTGATGCAGACGCCGGTTCCGCAGATGCAGGAGGCGCTGAAGAACCTCGATCTCGACCTGCCCGACGCGCCCGCCAGATGGGGCGACATGCGTCAGCACATCTTTTACGGGGCGCTTTACCACTGGTTCGTGATGTTCCTGAATGTCCGATACCGGGCCTTCCGCCCGCATCGTAACATCACCGTGGCGCGGGAATTGCGACTTTACCTGCGCCGCATCGCGCTGATGCCTGCCTATGCGCTGAACCGCATGTATGCGACATGGAAGATCAAGACCGGCGGCTTTCCCTATCACATCGCGCTCTTGCAACTCGAACATGACGCCAGCTTCCAGAACCATGGGCCGTTCGCCAGCATGACCGAGTTTCTCGAAATGCTGATCGAGGGCTTCGCCAAGGGCGCGCCGCAGCACCACCATCTGGTGTTGAAGGCCCACCCACTGGAAGACGGCCGCGCACCCATCCGGCGCACCATTGCCCGCGTTGCCCGGGATCACGGCATTTCCGGCCGGGTGCATTACGTACGCGGCGGCAAGCTGGCGGGGCTGCTGAACGATGCCCGCAGCGCCGTCACCGTCAATTCCACCGCCGCGCAGCAGGCGCTTTGGCGTGGCTTGCCGATCAAAGCGTTCGGCACCGCTGTTTACCTGAAGCCCGAGTTCGTTTCGACCCAGCCACTGGACGACTTCTTCCAGCTTCCGACGCGGCCTGACAGCAAGGCCTATCGCGATTACCGGCATTACCTGCTGGAAACCTCGCAGATCACCGGCAGCTTCTATTCCGCGCGCGGACGGCGGCAATTGTTGCGTCAGGTGGTCGATATGATGTTGTCGCCCGAAGACCCCTATGACTCGCTGGAAGCCGGGCGTCCGGCCCCACGGCAACACTTGCAGGTTGTAAAGTAATCAAAACTGGCCTTGGCGGCAGAAATTCGCTAGGGTGGAAAAAAATATAAACGAGGCAGTACAGGCAATAAGGAGCCAATCCGTGAAATTCATGGCTTCCCGAGGGGCGCGGTTGGTCGCCCTCTTGGTGGTTGTGTCGCTGGTAGCCACATGTGGCCTGCCACGCACCGGCCCCAATCGACGCGAGCTTTTCGCAGGATCCGTTCAACGAGAGGGCGATGCCTTCGTCGTGTCGGTCAATGATCGTGTGCTTCGCGCAACGGCTTTGGTCGAGGCGCTTGGCTTTTCGTCCGCTTTCATCAATGCAGGTCAGCTTGGGTCCGACACGATCCGTCCCGGCGACACGCTATCACTGTCGATCTGGGAAAACGTGACCGACCCGCTTCTGGGGCCGCAGGGCACGCCCTCGACGGTTCTGGACGATGTTCAGGTCGATGGGGCGGGCTTCATCTTTATCCCCTATGCGGGCCGTGTGCGGGCGGCGGGAAACACGCCTGACCAACTGCGCCAGATCCTGACCCGCAGCCTGGATGAACAAACCCCCGATCCACAAATCATCGTGCGCCGCGTTGCAGGCAATGGCGCAACCGTGTCGGTGGCGGGCGTCGTCGGCGGGCAGGGCATTTACCCAATCGACCGGCCCACCCGGTCGCTCTCGGCCATGCTGGCCGCGGCTGGTGGCGTCACGGTGGAACCCGAGATCGCCCGCGTGACCGTGGTGCGCGGCGATCAGACCGGCACAATCTGGTTCAACGACCTCTATGCCAACCCGGAACTGGATATCGCCCTGCGCGCCGGTGACCGGATTCTGGTCGAGGAAGACACGCGGTCCTTCACCGCGCTTGGCGCCACCAATGCCCAGACCCGTGTGCCCTTCGACACGCAGACCATCTCGGCCATTGAGGCGATTGCAACCGTGGGCGGGCTGAACCCCAACCTTGCCGATCCCACAGGCGTCTTTGTCCTGCGCAACGAACCGGAGGAGATTGCCCGCCAGGTTCTGGGCCGCAACGACATCACCGGCACGCAGCGGATGATCTACGTGCTTGACCTGACCGAACCCAACGGCATGTTCCAGGCGCGCGATTTCGTGATCCGCGATCAGGACACGCTCTACGTGACCGTCGCACCGTTCGCCCAGTGGAACCAGGTGATCGGCGCACTGACCGGTACGCTTGCCACCGCCGGTTCGATCAACAGCCTCGCCAACTGAGGCGACATGACGGGCCATGCCCAAGATATGCCCGCCGGAGCCGATCAGCCCCGGCGGGCGTTTTATTTCACCGGCGGGTTCCTGACCAACCGCCGGGTTCGGCGCATTCTGGACCTGTCCGGCTTTGACCTGACGCTTGGCAAACCGGGGGCAGAGGATGATGTGCTGGTCTGGGGCCACAGCCCCTATGCCGCGCGGGGCGAAAAAGCCGCCGAGGCAACTGGCGCACAGGTGGTCCGGGTCGAGGATGCGTTCCTGCGGTCGCTTCATCCCGGCCGGTCGGGCGAGCCACCGCTTGGGCTGACCATTGACCGTCGCGGCGCGTGGTTCGACAGCCGCCAGCCATCAGATCTGGAACATCTGCTGGCCAACCATCCGCTCGATGACACCGCGCTGCTCAATCGCGCCCGCGATGCCATTGCCCGGCTACGTGAAAATCATCTGACCAAATACGCCGCCGTCGATCCGACGATCCCCGCGCCGCCCCCCGGTTACGTGCTGGTAATCGACCAGACCAAAGGCGATGCCTCGATCCGGTTGGGCGGGGCAACTGGCAGCACCTTTCGCGAAATGCTGGTCCTGGCGCAGGAAGAAAACCCCGGCGCCCGCATCGTGATCAAAACCCACCCCGAGACAACGGGCGGCCACCGCCCCGGCCATTACGGGCCGGACGATACCAGCGACCGGATCAGCCTGTGCTCCGATGCCATTTCGCCTTGGGTACTGATGGAAGGCGCGACCGCCGTCTATACCGTGTCTTCGCAATTGGGATTCGAGGCGATTCTGGCTGGCCACAAGCCGCAGGTCTTCGGCCAGCCCTTTTATGCCGGATGGGGCCTGACCGAGGACCGTAACCCGGTCGACCGCCGCAGGCGCCGTCTGACGCGGGCGCAATTGGTGGCGGGCGCGCTGATCCTCTATCCACGCTGGTATGACCCCTATCGCGACCGGCTGTGCGGGCTGGAGGATGTTCTGGGAACCCTGGAAGCCGAGGCGCAGGCCTGGCGTCAGGATCGCCACGGGCATGTGGCCGTGGGAATGCGGGCGTGGAAACGGGGGCCGTTACAGAGGGTCTTTGGCCGGTCCGGCCCTGCCCTGCGCTTTGCCGAAACACCCGGGCAGGCCACCCGCCATGGGCGGCCCGTCATGGTCTGGGCCGGAAAGGAAACCGAGGCCCTGCGGCAGGCCTGCGACCGGGCCGCGCTGCCGCTGGCGCGGGTCGAGGACGGGTTCCTGCGGTCACGCGGGTTGGGGGCAGACCTTGTTCCGCCGCTCAGCCTCGTGCTGGACGATCTGGGGATCTATTACGACCCCACCCGCGCCAGCCGGTTGGAGCATCTGATCACCTGCGCCGCCGCGTTACCCCCAGAACGGCTGCACCGGGCAGATCGGCTGGTCGGGGCGCTGGTCTCGACCGGCGTGGGCAAATATAACCTTGGCGGCACCTCGGCCTTGCCCGACACCGGCGGGCGCGAGGTGGTGCTTGTGCCGGGGCAGGTAGAGGATGACGCCTCGATCCGGGCGGGTGCCGGTGCGATCAAGACAAACCTGGCCCTGCTGCAAACCGCGCGCGACCGACACCCGGGGGCGTTTCTGGTCTACAAGCCGCATCCGGATGTCGAGGCGGGCCTGCGCACAGGCCGGATCGCGCCCGAGGATATGGAGGAACTGGCCGATCACATTGCGGTTCAGGCCGATCCCATGGCCCTGATCGCGCAGACAGACCGGGTGGTGACGATGACCTCGCTTCTCGGGTTCGAGGCACTTTTGCGCGGGGTGGCGGTGACGGTGACAGGCACGCCGTTCTACGCCGGATGGGGGCTGACCGAAGACCTGGGTCCGATCCCGGCCCGACGCCGGGCCCGACCCTCCCTGTCCGCGCTGGCCCATGCCACGTTGATCGCCTACCCGCGCTACCACGACCCCGTGACCGGGCGGCCTTGCCCGGTAGAGGTTGCCGTGGATCGGCTGGCAAGCGGCAATATCCCGGCACCCGCCTTGCGATTGCGCGCCCTGGCAAAGCTGCAAGGCTGGTTTGCCGGTCACGCCTGGATCTGGCGGCGTTAAACGGGGCGCATCAATTTTCTTCGAAGAAAATTGCGCCCGCGCCACATCGCCGCCTGGGTCCTATCCAGGATCGGAAACATCCGCGATATCGCCGCGCCTTTGGCGCGTCGACCCGCGCGGCCCGTTCCGGGCCGCGGGAATGCTCTTCGAAGAGCATTCTCCGGGGGCACCGCCCCCGGGATACTGTCACCAAGAAGACGGGATACGGGTCCATTCATGAAGGACATCTGCCCCAACCCTACCCGCCTTGCGCAACTGGAAACGCGGCGCCTCCGAGAGTTGCGCCAAGCCCATGGCGCCGATGGCAGGCTGGCCTTCCGCACCAATCGCCATTCCGGCGGTGAACCCCACAAGGTCATCGACCAGATCCGCCGACAACAGCGACGCGGCCAGCGCGCCCCCGCCTTCGCAGAAGACCGACGTCAGCCCCTCGCGGCCAAGCACCTGCAACGCATCGGCCACATCCACCTGACCGCCCGCCCCGGTTGCAACCGCCAGCACCCGTGCGCCAAGTTCCTGCCAGGCAGCGCACACCCGCTCCGCCGCGCCTTTGCCACACAGAACCCAGAGCGGCACATCCCGCGCGGTGCGGGCCAGCACGCTGTCCAGTGGCAGATCAAGGTGGCGAGAGATCACCACCCGCACCGGCTGGCGCGCGACCCCCATGTCGCGCACGGTCAGCGAGGGGTCGTCGGCCCGTGCCGTCCCCGCCCCCACCATCACCGCGTCATGGCGCATCCGCATCGCGTGGACCACACGGCGCGCAGCCGCCCCGGTGATCCACTGGCTTTCGCCCGTGGCCGTGGCGATGCGCCCGTCAAAGGACCCCGCAAGTTTCAGCGTCAGGCTGGGACGGCCACGCTGCACACGGCTCAGGAACCCCCGATGCGCGTGGCGGGCGTCATCCTCCAGCACCGGGCCGGTGACGGCTATGCCCGCCGCCCGCAGCCGGTCGATTCCACCGCCATCGGTGCGGGGATCTGGGTCGCGCAGCCCCACCACCACCCGCGCGACCGAGGCGCGGATCAGCGCATCGGCGCAGGGCGGCGTCTGCCCCCAATGGGCGCAGGGTTCCAGTGACACGTAAACGGTGGCGCCCGTGGCGGCCTCGCCGGCCTGCTCCAGCGCCTGTGGTTCCGCGTGCGGCCTGCCCCCCGGCGCGGTCCAGCCCCGGCCCACCACGCGGCCCTGCTTGACGATCACGCAGCCCACGGCCGGGTTGGGCCAGACCTGCCCGGCCCCGCGCGCCCCAAGGCTCAGCGCCAGGCGCATCCAGCGGGCATCGTCCTGGGTCATGGCTCAGCCTTCGGGGGCGGTTGGTGGCCTCAGCTCGGCCACGAAATCCTCGAAATCGTCCGCCGCCTGAAAATTCTTGTAGACGCTGGCAAAGCGCACATAGGCCACGGTATCGATCCGGGCCAGCGCCTCCATCACGATCTCGCCGATGGTCTTCGAGGGGATGTCGGTCTCGCCCATGCTTTCCAGACGCCGCACGATGCCGGAAATCATCTGGTCGATGCGTTCCGGGTCCACGGGGCGTTTCTGCATAGAGATGCGGATCGAGCGTTCCAGCTTGTCGCGGTCGAAATCCTCGCGCTTGCCGTTGGTCTTGATCACCACCAGATCGCGCAGCTGCACCCGTTCATAGGTGGTGAAGCGCCCCCCGCAGGCCGGGCAAAAGCGCCGCCGCCGGATCGCAACGTGATCCTCTGCCGGGCGCGAATCCTTCACCTGGGTATCAACATTTCCGCAAAACGGGCACCGCATGGGCCAGTCCCCCTATTCCATTCTGCTCTGCCAGTGGGGTCTGCTGCCCCAGTTATCCACAGGCACTATAGGTCAGCCGCAGGACCTTGGGTAGGGGGGATTTGTCACCCCCTAGATACAGCGGGGGCCAAAGCCCGATCAGGGGTGGCGAAAGATAGGTTTCGCCGATCTCGGGCAGGCTGCGTTCGTCGATCTGGACCATGCCGTGACCTTCGAAAATCGGTCGGTACAGCCATGGTTCCGCAAGGTCTACAAGAGCCATCCAGCATTGCGACCGATCTCTTCAGGATCGGGCCCGGGTCAGCACCCAGACCCCGTACCAAGCACCCCCCGCCTCGGACTGATGCCCGTAACTCACATAGGCCCTGGGCAAAGGCCCCGCCTGCTCTGTGGGGGCTGGCCCCTTAATGGAACCGGGGGATTTATCCAATCTGTCTGTATATTCAGCCAGACATTAGCCGCGCCACGACCTGCCGTCGATGCGGACGGGTCCGATGTTCCACCACATAAACGCCCTGCCAGGTCCCCAGCGCCATGCGACCGCCCGTGACGGGGATGGACAACGACACCGGCATCATCGCCGCCTTGATATGGGCGGGCATGTCGTCAGGGCCTTCATAGGTAGATCGGAAGAGCGTCGTGTAGGGAAAGAGTGTAGATCTCGGTGG
>ENA-OWNT01000595-OWNT01000595.1-seawater-metagenome-genome-assembly--contig:-NODE-595-length-73432-cov-6.226706_pt1 | contig 73432 bp, 60 predicted proteins | sample MGYA00238136_ERZ651165 | MGnify/ENA primary metagenome ERZ651165 (study PRJEB26861, sample SAMN08777766) | seawater metagenome | isolation source: coastal seawater | place: USA: Florida | collected...
TCCACAGGAGATTTATGTGGAAATTGCCGATACAGGCGTCGGTATTTCAGAAGATGACTTACCACATATCTTCGACCTCTTCTATCGCGGTGATGCCCGCACAGAATCCGGCAAAAAACTTGACCCGCGTGGATTGGGGCAGGGATTATTTGTTGCTAAAACCATCGCACAGGCACACAGAGGCTCACTCGCAGTTGACTCAACCTTACATAAAGGCAGCACATTCCGCTTGAGTGTCCCGCGTCAATTACCGCCCTCACTGCCTTCCTGAGTTAATTAGCCAATCAAAACCGTACTTTTCCCGGACGGCATCCATGCCGTCCCCTACCTGTGGACTGTTTTGAGACAACTGATCCACAAAAATCATCGGTTGTAGGGACACGATGCATCCTGTCCGAAAACTTACGCCAGAATGGATAGCAAAGTAATAGGGAGTGACTAAAATGACCTATGGATTTCGTTCATTCCATCCAAAAATCAATGACATCGACATCATTCCTGAAATTATCTCACTTCCGGCAATTGAGGATCTGGTATTCCCGGCAGATATTGCGAATAAAGCTGCGAAAGATGGCAAATACTACTTACAACACGCATCTGATTTTCGTGTTGAGATGATCTCGACAAGTTTAATCAATGATTCTTATACACGAGTGCTGTTTAATGGATCAGTAGATTTTGCAGTAGGGTTATCTTCTGAATCTCGATATTCACCTGAAACAATCGCTAATTGCATTCTTAGTCAGCAGAAAATCGCATCACAGATTATCCCTGGCAATCTTTTGACAAAAGCTGTACAACAACTTGGACTATTTTTTGATGATGCCTATGTGAATGTTACAGATCTAAATGCTCGCAAATATCGTGAAAGTAAGTCCTTTGTGGGATTCGGTGACAAGCGTTATCCAATCGATATTGGTTGGATGATTTATTTTGGTCCCGATTTAGTTGACATAATCGGTCGTGCCAAATTCGAGCTGGTTAATGACTTAGTTGCTGAAAAAATCAAGTTTTCTAACGGAGGTATCTATCTTAAAACTGTAGATGAAATCTATTCCGTTGATAATGAAAAACATCGCGAACGTGAAAACAAGATTATCGAGACACTCGGTTTACGGGAATTGCAAGAAAAAAAATAAAACAAGTATTTGAAGGGAAAAATAATGATCACTGGATTACGACTAAAACAAAATGGAAATCAAAACCACTAGCAAATCTCAACGCAACCGGGCTGATATAACACTATGTTGCGGAAGTGACCATCCTGACGTTACAATTTAGCGAATTACGAACTCCCGTTGCCTTTGCGCTACTAACCAAGGAGAAATTCGCGTGTCGAACGGAGCATTTACGTTTGTGTTGCATAGTCATCTACCCTACGCCCGGTTAGCAGGACGCTGGCCTCATGGCGAAGAGTGGATTCACGAAGCAGCCAGCGAAACCTATATCCCCCTCTTAGAAATCTTCTATCAACTCAAAAATGAAGGGATTCAATTCCGGGTTACGCTGGGAATCACGCCGATTCTTGCCGAACAACTCGCGGATGAAACAGTTCTCGACAATTTTGATGAATATCTCAATATGAAAATCAAGGCAGCGAAGAAAGATATGGCACTCTTTGCCCCGCCGAATGTCACACCGATCAATGGTGTTCAGGTCAAACGTCCCGAAAATGACCCCGGTGATGAGCATCTTCATTACATGGCAAACTGGTATCGTGAATATTTTGAACGGGTCAAAAAATCCTTCAACGAGCAATTCAATCGTGACATTATCGGGCATTTCAAGCAATTGCAGGATGAAGGCTACATCGACATCATGACAGGTGCTGCGACACATGGCTATTTACCTCTACTCGGCACTGATGCCTCTATCCGCGCACAAATTAAAACGGGTATTCAAAGCTACGAACGGCTCTTCGGACGCAAACCAACCAGTTTCTGGCTACCGGAATGTGCCTATCGACCCGCGTATATTGATGATAATGGTGTAACCCGTCCCGGCATTGAATCATTTTTAGCGGAAGCCGGGATAAAAGTCTTTTTCACAGAAACACATGCCATCACAGGCGGACAACCTGTCGGAATCGCAGCCGGAGATATTTTAGGGCCCTACGGCGACATCAAACGACGATACGTTATTCCAGCATCGAAAGAACCGATTCCAAAACGTGATACAACGACCTTCAAAGCCTATATTGCCCGTGATACCTCACAAAACAATGGCGAAAACACGGGTTCAGGGGTTGCTGTTATCGGACGCAACAACACAACCGGGCAACAGGTCTGGAGCGAACAATGGGGCTATCCCGGCGACTTTGACTATCGCGAATTTCATAAAAAAGCTGGCTCAAGTGGATTGCAATACTGGCGTGTGACAGGGGATAACCTCGACCTCGGAGAAAAAGAATACTATCACCCGGATTGGGCAGCAGCCAAAGTCGAACAGCACGCCGAACATTTTGCTCATCTAGTAGGCGATTTATTGCGCGATTATCACACACAGACAGGCAACTACGGGATTATCTCATCCAATTATGATACCGAACTATTCGGTCACTGGTGGTTTGAGGGCACAGGCTGGCTTTATCATGTTTTGAAGCACTTAACCAATTACGAAGCCGTTGACCTCGTAACAGTCAAAGAATTTCTGGAACAACACCCTCCACAGGAAACGATTCACCTGCCGGAAAGTTCATGGGGTGCGGGTGGTAATCACTTCACATGGGATAATGGTGAAACGCACTGGATGTGGGAGCCGATTCACAATGCCGAAAATCGAATGCAAGCTCTCGCCGAAAAATACGACAATCCAGACAATGATACAGCGCTGGTTCTGGCACAGGCAGCACGTGAAATCCTCTTGATGCAGAGTTCGGACTGGTCATTTCTTGTCACCACAGGTCAGGCACGCGAATATGCGATTCAACGCTTCACCGCCCATGTTGAGCGCTTCAATCAACTGGCAATCAGCCTGGAACATGACAATCCCAACGTCACTCTTGCAGAAGAGATATACGCCCTGGACAAGGTGTTCCCGGATATTGATTACACAGTATTTCGTTCCGGTTCGTGATAATTGATAGGGCGTAACATTTTGCGCCCTGATTGTATTAAACAGCCTTAATATTGGCTTTTTGATAGATTTGCACGGGATTGTTACAATAGTCAGCGAGACGTTGTTTTGAAGGAGGGTTGTCACCATCAATCACACAAAATTTAACCCCTATCCTGATTCACCATCACCACAGATGACATAATCTGTGTTTCCCTATTGGAGTAGTTTATGAAAGTAATGATTGTTAGTGCAGAAGTCGCACCATTCGCCAAAGTGGGTGGATTGGCTGATGTTGTCGGGTCGCTTCCGGCTGCACTGCGCGAAGAAGGTGTTGATGCACGGGTGATTATGCCCGGATACGGTTTTATCGAGCATTATAAGTATGACATCAGCAGACTCTTCTCATTCCCCTTTACCCACCGCAAAGGCACGACAACCGTCCATGTATATACCTGCGTTCATGATGGTGTGCCGATCTATTTCGTTCAGGGCTATCCCTATTTTGGAAATGACACGACCGTTTACACCGAATGGAATTGGGATGTTCCGCGCTTCATCTTTTTCAACCAGATTGCGATGGCTGTTGCCTGGCAATTGCAGGATAGACTCGGATGGTTTCCCGATGTTTTCAATGTGAGCGACTGGCATACCAGCCTTCTGCCTTTCTTACTGGCAGAAAGTCACTATAAGCCGGAATGGTCACAGGTTGCGAGTGTCGTCACCATTCACAATATCGCCTATCAGGGAGCAGGAGTCGGTGGATTCCTCTGGGATAGAGGCATCACGGGACGTAATCATTCATTGCTGGATAAATATAATCTCAACGATAATTTACTGGCTACAGCAATTGCCTATTCGGATATGATTTGCACCGTAAGCCCGACCTATGCCCGTGAAATACAATATCCCTATGCTGGATATGAGCTTGCACCGCTCATCACAGAGCGCAAGGATGATCTGGTTGGTATTCTAAATGGCATTAATGTCAAACAGTTTAATCCCGAGACCGATAAACACATCATTACAAATTTCAATGCACACTCATTTGCAGATCAGCGCATCGAGAATAAACGTCACATTCAGGCAGTCGCACGCTTGCCTATCCGCGAAGATGTTCCGGTCATCGGCGTTGTCTCCCGCCTCACATTCCAGAAAGGCTTTGATCTTGCTCTCCCTGCCCTGCATCATCTCTTAGCCGATACCGATGTGCAACTTATCTTGCTCGGGACAGGTGAATCAGATATTGAAGATGGTTTCCAGCATCTTAGCAATCTCTATAAAGATAAAGCAACGGCATTCATTGAGTTTGATGTCGCACTCGCACAGCAAATTTACGCAGGAAGCGATATGTTCCTAATGCCGAGTCACTTTGAACCCTGCGGAATCGGGCAGATGATTGCGATGCGCTATGGTTCATTGCCGATTGTGCGGAAAACAGGTGGATTAGCAGACACCGTCAGCAATTATGACAATGGCGATGCCGATGAAGGCGTAGGCTTCGTATTCGAATGGGAAACAGGTGATGCCCTGCTCGGGACATTACGCTGGGCAATAGATACCTATTATAATCGTCCTAAAGCATGGCGTCGAATGCAACGGCGTGCAATGCAGGTTGATGTGAGTTGGAGTAATAGTGCTAAACAGTATGTAGATTTATTTAGAAAAGCAAAACAAAAACGGAAGGATATGACAAGATGAGAGTAAAAGCAATTATTCTGGCAGGTGGTAAGGGGACGCGACTTGGCTCATTGACAATTAAGCGTGCAAAACCCGCCGTGCCTTTCGGGGGAAAATATCGCATTATCGACTTTCCCCTCAGCAATTGTGTAAATTCTAATATTTTTGATGTACTGGTACTGACACAATATCGTCCTCATAGCTTGAATGACCATATTGGCAAAGGTCGCCCCTGGGATTTAGATCGTACCTTCACCGGCGGCGTTCAAATGCTACAACCCTATAAAGGCTCATTTGATACCGATTGGTATGCGGGAACAGCCGATGCTGTCGCTCAGAACGTCAATTTTGTGCGCCAGGGACAACCCGAATATGTGCTGATTCTATCCGGCGATCATATCTATCAGATGGATTACGATATGCTGGTACGCTTCCACCGCGAAAAAGGGGCAAAAGCGACCATTTGCACGATTCGTGTTCCGATGGACGAAGCAAGCCGTTTCGGTATCATGGATGTTGATGATGACTTCCGCGTGGTTGATTTCTTAGAAAAGCCGGAAAATCCACCCGGAAATCTGGCAAATATGGGCGTTTATCTCTTTGATTATGATGTACTGGAAGAAGCCCTCCGCATTGATCAAGAAGATCCTGACTCCAATAAAGATTTCGGCAAAGACATCATCCCGCGTATGTTAAAAGACAATGACAGTGTCTATGCTTATCCTTATGGTGGCTACTGGATTGACGTGGGTACAGTCGATGCTTTCTGGGAAGCCCACATGGATTTACTGGAAACACCACCATCACTTAATCTCAATGACCGCACCTGGGTTATTCATACCCGTAGTGAAGAACGCCCTCCGGTACGAATCGAAAAACAGGCAAATATCGTCAACAGTCTCATCACTGATGGCGCAGTGATTGCCGAAGGCGCAACAGTCGAACGGTCTGTACTCTCCCCCGGTGTTTATGTGGGACCCGGTGCTGTTGTCCGCGAATCGGTTATTCTAAACGATGCCTATATCGAAGCTGGAGCAGTTGTCGAACGCTGTATTATCGACAAAATTGTGGTTGTGGGTAATAACGCCCGGGTCGGTAGTATCTCCGATGTCGGTGATTTGAAAATAACCAGTGTCGGCAAAAATACACGCATTCCACCTGGATTCACAATCGGCGCAGGCTCAACGCTCGGAACAGACCTTGTGCTGGCTGATTTCGCTGCCTATCCCAACAAAATGATACCTGGCGGCACAGACCTCGGGTATGAATCCCGCAAATAATTCCAGATCATAAATAAATGTAGGGAGTGCCCCGTGCGCTCCCGCGATTGAGAGACGGGAAGGTACAGCGACCTTCCCCTATACCCATTTTCAATTGCAATTTTGTCCTTTATGACCGCATCTGAATCAAAAAGAGCAACCGGGGATGGTTGCTCTTTGATGTCCTGTATTAAAACAAAGTCTACGTTATGACCACAGAATTATCACCGCTGAATGGATTTGGCACATACTTATCTGCTTCCCAATCATTGTGCCATTCCGAGCCATTTACCAGATAACGGAATTCATATTCCTTCCCTTTATCCAGTTCCATTGTGATCTTAAACCGCCCGTCACTCAGTTTTTCCATCGGGGTCGATTTTTCATCCCAACTGTTAAAATCGCCAACTAAAAATATTGTTTCCGCTTCAATTGCAGCAGGTGTATAAAAAGTAACTTTGCAAATATCTTTCGTTTTTAAGTACTGCTTTTTCAACATCTAAAGCTCCGTTTCCCTGTGAACCTGACACCATTGAGCGCAATGTAGTGTAGCATAGTTGGATGTCAGATTCACTACGGATTTTTCACTATTCTCCGGTTACAACAACCGAGTTATCACCGAGGAAAGGGTTCGGTACGTATTTGTCTGCTTCCCAGTCATTGTGCCATTCTGCACCATTTACCAGATAACGGAACTGATATTCGTTGTCTGTTTCAAGCGGCAACACCACTTTGAACCGACCATCTTTCAATTTTTCCATCGGGGTCGCATCTTCGTTCCAGCTATTGAAATCTCCGACGAGATTCACTTCTTCGGCTTCGATGGACTCCGGTGTATAGAAAGTGACTTTGCAGACCGGCTTACTCTTGAGATATTGTTTTTTCAGCATATTTTTCTCCCCAATAGTGCTGATTGGACAGGACATTTATTTGTAACGCGTGCATTTTAGCATAACTTTTTTTATCGTATAGACGAAAATATTGCAAATTATTTGTGCATATTTTATACGAGAGCGCTCCCAATTTTGGCACAAGTCACCAGATTCTGAAATCCAGCCATGTCCGGCATTGTAGAGAGTTGATAACCTGGAAATTCGCGTTATGCTAGTGACTGTATATGTGCAGTCGTGTTGTTATTTTTTGCACATTCTGAGTTCGGAATTTATATAGGAGCAAGACAATATGGTAAAGCCAGTAGCAACTGTCAACGTCGTGCCGAAGTTGCCTAAAGCGTTGGCACGGCTCGAAGAACTTGCCTTTAACATGCGCTTTGCATGGGATCATGAAACTATTGCAGTCTTTCGCCGTCTCGACCCCGACATCTGGGAAAAAGCATATCATAACCCTGTAAAAATGCTGGGGCTAATCAGTCAGGATCGCTTGAAAGCTGTGCAATCTGACGCAGCATTCATGGCAAATTATGAACGGGTACTCGCTGCTTATGATGAGTACATGAATCCGGCGACGACCTGGTACGATGAACAATATGGTAAACTCAAAAAACAGCCAATTCTCGCGTATTTTTCTATGGAATTTGGTATCACTGAATGCTTCCAGAATTATTCCGGCGGTCTCGGTGTACTCAGTGGCGACCATCTCAAAAGCGCCAGTGATTTGAACATTCCGCTTGTGGGTGTCGGTCTGCTCTATCAGGAAGGCTATTTCCAGCAATATTTGAACGCTGATGGCTGGCAGCAGGAAATGTATCCCATCAACGATTTCTTCAACCTGCCCCTGCGTCTCGAACGTGACAAAGATGGCAACCCGCTTAAAGTCAGTGTTGATTTACCCGGACGGAAATTATGGGCACAAATCTGGCGCGTCCAGGTCGGGCGGGTACGACTCTACCTGCTGGATAGCAATATCCCCGATAACGAGCGAGAAGAAGACCGTAGCCTGACAGACCGCCTCTATGGTGGCGACCGTCGCACCCGTATCCGTCAGGAGATTTTGATGGGGATCGGCGGGATTCGCGCTCTGGATTTGCTCGGATTACGTCCTGATATTTGCCATATGAACGAAGGTCACAGTGTTTTCCTCTCGCTGGAACGCACCAAACAACTGATGCAGGAAAAAGGACTATCCTTCAATCAGGCAAAAGAGTTGGTTGCAGCAAGTACCGTTTTCACTGTTCATACACCTGTTCCAGCAGGTCTGGAACGCTTCGGATTTGATCTGATTGACGAACATTTCACTGAATACATGCAGGAACTCGGTCTCAGCCGCGAAGAATTCATTGATCTCGGTCGTGAAGATATGGGCGACTATGAATTATTCTCGATGTCTGTCATGGCGCTCAAATTCTCATATGGCGCGAACGGCGTTGCCCAATTACATGGTGAAGTCAGCCGTGAGATGTGGCAATGGATGTTCCCGGAAGTACCGGAAAGCGAAGTACCGATTACTGCTATCACCAACGGCATTCACGTTCAAACCTGGACAAGCCGTGAAATGGGCACACTCTTTGACCGTTACCTCGACCCGAACTGGCGTATTGCACCCTCACGTGAAGGTATCTGGGATGCCATAGATACGATTCCCGATGCGGAACTCTGGCGAACCCATGCCCGTCGTCGTGAACGTCTGGTCGCATTCTGTCGCGGTCGTCTCAAAGAACAATTAATTAATCGTGGTGCGCCTCAAAGCGAAATTGATGGTGCCGATGAAATCTTGAATCCCGATGCACTGACGATTGGTTTTGCTCGTCGTTTCGCAACCTATAAACGTGCAACGATGATTTTCAGTGATTTAGACCGTCTGAATCGCATCGTCAATGACCCTGAACGTCCGGTACAATTCATCTTTGCAGGGAAAGCCCATCCGCATGATATGGGTGGTAAAGAACTTATCCGCCGGATTGTTGAAGTTGCACGGATGCCGGAATTCCGCCATGCGATTGTCTTTCTCGAAAATTACGATATGAATGTCGGGCGCTACATGACCCAGGGTGTTGATGTCTGGTTGAATAACCCGCGTCGTCCGAAAGAAGCCAGTGGTACAAGCGGTATGAAAGTCATCTATAACGGTGGTCTCAACCTGAGTATTCTTGATGGCTGGTGGGCAGAAGGTTATGACCCCAAACATGGCTGGGCAATCGGTGCTGGCGAAGAATACGCCGAAGATGATTGGGAAGATCAGGATAGAATTGAAGCCCTCTCAATCTACAACATCATCGAAAATGACATCATGACGAAATTCTATCATCAGGGTCGGGACGGCATCCCGCGTGATTGGATGAGCATGGTCAAAGGCTCGATTCGCAAAATGGCGCCATTCTTCAATACCAATCGTATGGTGCAACAATACACTGATCAGTTCTACATGCTGAATTACAGCCGTATTCAAGAGATGCTCAAAGACAACATGGTTAGCGGTCTCGAATATGCTGGCTGGCGTCAAAATGTTGAAAATGTCTGGACTAAAGTTAAAGTTTTGAATGTCGATGTTGATGGCAATAGCGCCAACGTTGGCTCAAAAACAGAGGTTACAGCATTGGTCAGCCTTGGTGATTTGAAACCGGGTGATGTCAAAGTACAATTGTACGTAGGCTCACTGGATACACGTGGTGACATTGTAGACGGTGACGCTCAGGACATGGATGTTGCAAGTGATAATGGCAACGGTGAATATGTCTTCAAGACGACATTCAAATATTCACGCAGTGGCGATCACGGGCTTTCCGTGCGTGTCGTTCCCGAACACGAATACATGCACACCAATTTCCAGCCCCATCTGATTACCTGGGCATAAGTATTTCAACCAGAAGGGCGCGATATATGTCGTGCCCTTTTTACCTGAAATACAGTTAGTGCCAGGTTTAGAAAATTTGCCTGTTTAACAGGGCGTAACAGGGCGATATTTTGCGAAAACAGGCGATTCCGGTTGGATTGAGGTTAGGTTTACAAACCTTAATTTTCACCACGAAGGAAAAGCAAGTTTCGTGTTGTCGCGGACTGCCCTACATTGGATATATGCAATTGTTAAGGTGAAAAAACCCGGACGCGCAGAAGCGCATCCCTACAAAGAGCGTAGCACATTTTGGGGATGAAATGTCGTGCATATGACCGTTCATATTCACGTTTATTGATAGCAAAAATGAGTTATCAGAATCGAAAAAAGCAGTCAAATTATTTAACAGACAGGACATCATCATGATTGACTCTACCAGTTACAGCGTTTTTGTAATCGCCGCCTTGACTCTGCTGGTCATTCCGGGTCCCGCCGTATTGTTCATCACTGCCCGTAGCATCGAACAGGGACGTTTAGCTGGCATCGTTTCAACACTCGGTATCGGGGTCGGCGCATTTATCCATGTTGCCGCCGCCGCACTCGGTATTTCTGCCCTGCTGATGTCCTCCGCACTGGCATTCATGATTGTGAAATATCTCGGTGCTGCCTATCTCATTTACCTCGGCATAAGCACGCTATTCTCAAAAACAAAAACAGAAGTCGAAGCTGAATTTAAACCGCAATCGCTCCGTAAAATTTTTACACAGGGCATTGTCGTCAATGTGCTGAATCCGAAAACTGCCCTCTTCTTTTTTGCCTTCATTCCACAGTTTGTGAACGCAGAGACAGGCAATGTCACCCCGCAAATTCTGTTCCTCGGCGCGACCTTTATCATCCTGGCAATCTGCACCGATGGCACATATGCGATTTTCGCTGGAACAATCGGCAACTATCTACGCGGCAATCAAAAATTCGCTAATTTCCAGAAATGGTTTTCCGGTACAGTCTATATATTCTTAGGCTTGCTGACTGCTTTTTCCAGCGCAGATTCAAAATAGTACAGGAATAGAGATTAAATATGGCTTATTTTCCGGGGGTGTTTCTAGCAAGTTCAGTTGCCCCATCTGATGTCATTCCACAATATAGACACAATGCGAAAACGGCTATTTTAGAAGCACATATGATGCCGGTGATGTTCGAATACTATAAAGAAAGTTATTCAAGTGGTTCACCACTGGCATTATCCCGCAAGATGATAGATATTTCTGATATTTTTGTGGGAATTTATACAGGCATTTATGGAAAAGATATTCATGACGGCAAGGATTGGGCAGAATTTGAGTTTGATTATGCTCTGGAACAGAATAAGCCGATGCTTATATTTCTATCTACATCACTGCCGGATAGCGATGAGAAATTTCAGCAATTTCGACAAAAATTCTCCAACATCTTTTTCCATACATTCCACGATGCCAGCGATTTGCAAACTCAGTTGACCCGATTATTATTGTCCACATTCGGAACACTGACAGATAAACGTATCCCGATTGAACCGCTATTCGGTCAGCCAGAAGAACATCATCGTTATAAAGCCGATATTTTCATGATTATGCCCTTCCGTAAACATCTCAATAAAATCTACGAAGAGTGCATCAAGCCAACAGTCAAACAAGCGAATTTATCCATCAAACGGGGTGATAACTTTTTCGAGACAAAATCCATCATGACTGACATCTGGTCTGCAACCTACCATTCAAAAGCCGTAATTGCAGAATGTACGGAGCAGAATGCGAATGTATTCTACGAAATTGGGATTGCCCATACACTTGGTAAAAAATTCATTTTACTGACTCAAGATGAAAAATATATTCCGTTCGACCTGCGTCACTATCGCTATTTTGTCTATTCGCCGGATAATCTTGCGGCATTGAAAAATTATCTTATGCGGGCATTTGAAGAAATGGATTTGAAATAGAGGATGGGTGTTGTTCCCACCCTCATGTGTTATTAGCTACCTGAAAAGATCAAGCGAGGAATATCACTGACTTTGAGCTTTGTGCCGGAGAGCAAAGTCTGTACACGGAACACGCGACCTGCCATCCACATTGCCCCGGCAGCCGTCACAATCAGCAAGGCAATGCTGAGTGCAATCTGCCAGAACGGAACACCGACAATCACCATCCGCGCCATAATCGTCACCGGAGCAGTCACCGGAATGAACGAGAAAATCGTCGCAACGATGCCATTCGGGTCACTTTGCAAGAGTGGCATGAAGTAGAACGGGATAATCGTCGGTAAAACAATGAACCCCGCATATTGTGAGCCTTCCTGTGACGATCCCGAAACCGCACCAATCGTGCCGAAGACTGCCGCATAAATCAGATACATCAGCACAAAGTAGACTGCCATCAGCGCAAGCATCTCAGGACGCAATTGCAGGTCAAAACTCTGTAGCCACACGGCATAAGCATCCAGATTCGGGGCTAGAGCGAACAATATTGCTCCGACCAGTGCCCAGGTCAGAATCTGAATCATACCGAGCATTGCCATCGCCAGAATTTTCCCGCCGAGTAATTGCGACGGTGTGACCGTTGAAATCAAAATTTCAACCATGCGATTTTCACGTTCTTCAATTACGGTCTGCATCAGATAGGTGTTGGTCAGAATCAATCCCACGAAGAAAATCATCGCAAAGACATAGATAAACCAGAATTGACTATCTTCACTGGCAGCATTCGAGCCTTCCGTATCAGTATCAACTGACAAATCGAAATCGGTGAAAAATGCTGGACTACTCAGTCGTCTGGCACGGTTTAGATCCATATTGGACGCAAACGTGTTGTAAGCCAGTTGTTCTGCCAGTGTTTCAGCATCACTCGCCAGCATGATATTGACATCCGGCAAATGGACGACGACTTCACCTGTTTCCAGATAATGCTCCGAGAACACCAAGAAGAGATCAATCTCATCTGCATCCAGTGCCGCACGTGCCGCTTCTTCATCAGCATACAGGACAAGCACGTCATCAAAATCGTCCGCAGGGTCAGTGAATACACCACTATGATCGACGTATCCTGCAACTTCTAAATTGTCGAGTGCCAGTGCCGCTAGAGGATTGCTATCCTCTTCTTCCGAATTTTGAAAGGATTGATAAATCGGGAAGCCGACATAAAACAGCACAGCTATCAGGGGAATCCCCAGCGTCGCGAACAAATAGCCTTTGCGCTTGATATTACGTAGAAATTCATATGAGAATACAAGCCATAGTCGATTCATGCTTTTGCCTCCATGTCGGTTGATTGTGCCGGAATGACACCTATATCCTCTGTGCCACGAATGACGCGCCACAGGGTCAGTGGATTCGGTTTTTTACCGTAGAGCAACAATGCCCACCGGAATACTTTTGCGACAGCCCATGTCACAACGAAAGTCGATACAGCTAAGATGCTTAAACTGCTAAGTACCTGCCATAATGGAATCGTGGTAAATGGATACTTCATCATGTAAGTCATCCCCGACGTAAAGGGGAAAAACAGCATGAACGTGAATATCGGTGAGTCAGGGTTGAGAATCAGCACCGAAAAGAAGAAGAAGGGAATCGCAAGCAACATCGAGACAATCCCTGCATAAGTGCGGCTTTCCTGCTCACTTCCTACCACTGCGCCGATACCTGCCAGCAAGCTCGAATACAGGAAATAGGTCAGCACAAAATAGCTCAAGGTGACGATGATGAAATCTATCGGCATGACCACACCGGACAAAAATTCAAAATCCCCGCCAAATTGCACACCGATAACACCCATAATCAGCCAGATACCAATTTGTATTAAGCCAAGCGTTCCGAGACCCAGCAATTTCCCCGCTAAGAGTTGATAAGGCGTGATACTGGTTATCAATATTTCCATAATGTGGTTGCTCTTCTCTTCAACCACACCGGACATCAAGAATGTGCTGGACAATTGCAATGCCATCAATAAGACAATAGCAAACAAAATCGGGACGATGAATAATCCGATCATGCCTTCAAAGCTCAATTCCCGTTGTGTATTTTCGAGAAATAGAATCGAATCTACAGGGTCAATCAAGCGTTCTGGCGGTGCATCGGTCTGAATAGTGGATGTCAGATTTTCGACAAGAAAGACCCGGATTGCTCTGCGGGTTTCCGCACTGACACTGCCATAACTGTAAAGTGGCACTTCCCCTGTCGTGAAATACAGAGGCGTCACCACAAAAAATACATCGACTTCTTCAGCATCCAGTGCTGCGGTTGCCGTGTCGATATTGTTAAATTCGGTGTATGTCTCTGACTCCAGTGAGATCACTTCGAGTTGTTCAACAAAACCGATATTTTCCGCGACGATACCGCCTTCTTCAGCCTGAATTTGCACAAAAAAGACAATAGCAAAGATAACACCCATCAAAACCGGGACACCGAACACCGCAAACAGAAACGAGCGCTTGCGAATATTCGTCATGAACTCCTGTTGTGCGACCAGCCAGATATTACGCATTAAGTTTTTCTCCTGCTACACGGATGAAAATTTCATCGAGACCCGGAACAGCGCGTTCGAAGCGTTCGACAGTCGTTTCCGGCGATTGAGCAATTGCAGCCAGAACTTCATCCATTGTTGATTCCGGTTTGAGGTGCAAGAGCAATGAACCATTGCGATTATTGATTTTTTCCACACCGGCAATACCTGGAAGCGATTCCCAGTTGCCCTGTCCTTCGACGACAATTGCATGTTGGGCATATTCTTTACGGATTTCATCGACTTCACCGTAGAGCTTGAGTTGACCGTGACTGATCATCAGCATCCGGTCTGCCATTTCTTCGATTTGATTCATCTGATGGGTACTCATCACAATCGCTGTGCCCTGTTCACGTAATTCTTCCAGCAAGCCCTTAATCACCAGACGATTGACAGGGTCGAGACCGGAAAATGGTTCATCGACAATAATCAATTCGGGGTCGTGCATTACCGTCACAGCGAACTGAACTTTCTGCTGCATCCCCTTACTCAATTCATCAACTTTGTTATTGGCATTTTCCGCGAGTTCCAATTTATCCAGCAATAGCATCGCTTTAGCTTTTGCATCTTTATTGGATAAGCCCTTCAAACGTCCGAGATATGCCATCATCTCAATCACTTTGACCGTCTTGTATAGACCGCGTTCTTCCGGCAGATAACCGATGCGATTTTTGAGGCTATCATTCATCTGACTACCCAGCACCGTAATATTCCCGGCATCCGGTTTAATGATGTCCAGAATCATGCGGATAGATGTACTTTTTCCCGCCCCATTTGGACCCAGCACAGCAAAAATCTCCCCCTTATGAACCTCAAAGGATAGGTCTTTTACCGCCTGAAAATCACCGTACCATTTTGAAATCCCTTTGACTTCAATGGCTTTTGTCCCATTCTTCATAGCTTTCCCTCCGAAAAGTATTCATTTGCCATAACTCTATCAGGCTTATACGAATTGTCAGTCCCCGATGGTTGTGAATCGATCTCCCCCGTTCAGGGGATATTTGCCTGAGAGCGACGATAATTAGACATTCATCTAAATATTATCCGAAACGTATTCCAAACTGTCCCCCCAATTGTTAGGGGTCATCAGCACAAAAAATAATCTCTAGTACAATAGAAGAAAGTCGCATACATAATTTGAGTACCAACTCTGTAATATCGAGGAAAGAGACAGTAAAACCGATGTCAGAATACACAATTCTTTCAATTGATGATGATCCCAGTACACGGGTTCTCTTTGAAATGATGCTATCCCGTGCCGGGTTCGATGTGGTACAGGCAGAAGATGCTGATGAAGCAGTCCAAAAATTGCAAGAAATTGAGCCTGACCTCATCATGACCGACATTCAATTGCCGGGTAAAAATGGCATTGAACTCATACAGGAACTCCGCCAGCGCGACGACCTGGAACTCACAGCGATTGTTGTGCTATCCGCTTTCCAGAGCGAAACTATGATTGACGATGCAAAAAGTGCCGGAGCAGATGAATTCATTAAGAAACCACTCAAAATGGAAGGACTTGCTAATCTTCTTATTGGCATAATTAAGAACAAGCGTGGCGAATAAACCATTTTGTATCCCGTTTCCTTAAGATTTCCGCCGGAATACTTTGCACAAATAGCCTGAACGATGGTAAACTTGTGCTAAATCTTGAATTGATAATGGAAAAATCTTAATACTCCTTATGCTCGTACAGGGGTATGATATGACTATAAAACGACTTATTAGAGATTGCACATAATCCAGCGCAATCCAGCATCCAGGCACAAAATGGAGGATTTTCGGTATATGAAGAAGAATGTTTTAGTTGTAGATGACGAAATCGGTGCTTTAACCTTAATTGGTATTATGCTGGAGCGCGGCGGTTTCAACATTTTAAAAGCTCGGGATGCAGATTCAGCACTTGCTGTGTTAGACCAGAATACACCGGATTTAATTATTCTGGATGTGATGATGCCGGGCACCAATGGCATTGATTTATGCAAAATCATTCGTGATCGTGGCGATACATCAACCACACCTGTTTTGATTTTATCAGCGCGTGGCGATGCAGAAAGTGTCATGCGGGGTATGGAAGCAGGCGCAAACGATTATTTACCAAAACCAATTTTGCATCATGACCTTGTTTCCAAAGTACGCACCATCCTGACACAAAACGGCGCGTAATGTGATCACTTCAACAGAAGAAAAAACTTGAGGCACAGTAGTGTGCCTCTTTAATTTTCCCCTTTAGTCTGTCCCGTACAATTCGCGGTAAATCGTATAATGGCTATAGATACGCTGTACGTAGCGCTTCGTCTCATCGAAGGTGATGGTCGCGACAAAAGCATCAATATCCCCGCCGGATAAGTTGTACCAGTCCAGTGTATAACCGGGTCCCGCGTTATATGCCGCCAGTGCAGCCGCCTTATTGCCATCGAAAATACGCAATTGCTCATCCAGATAAAATGCCCCGAAAGACACCGCAACATAGGGACGATACAGGTCGCTATCGTTGAAATTTTCCCGCCCTAATTCCCCGGCAATATATATCGCTGTGGGTGGAATCACCTGTGCCAGACCGAGTGCATTCGCCACACTGGTCGCATTGGGATTAAACAGACTTTCCTGACGAATCAAACCGAGCATCAATAGCGGGTCAAAGCCGTAAATTGCAGCCTGTTCCTCAATCAAGCCGATGTAGTACGCAGGATAGCGCATTCTTGCCAGATACGGTGGAACATCCAGTGTTGATTGCCCTGTCGCCACAATCACATCAGCAGCAGCAACAATCGAAGAATAATAGTCGCCAATATCACGGAAAAAGTGTGCCAGTTGATACGAGGTCAAGGCATCACGATTGCTACGGGCTTCATCCATGATCGAATTAAATTCAGTTTGCGCTTCACTATAGGCTGCGACTGTCCACAATTCACGACCACGAATCATACGCGGGTCGTTCTCTAATTCCGGCGAAAGAATATTTAAATCGCCTGTTTGCTCGATACCAAAGGTCTGTCGCAAAAAGGCTTCTGCTTCCAGACGGTCTGTCTGTTCATCAAATACGAAATTCACGTTCGCCGGAGGGGTAAAGGCTTCCCGGTCAATCAAAATATCATTCGATCTCTGAGCGAAGAAACTATCAGGTGCAGCCGCCCGTGCTGCTGAAAAAGCAGTTTCTGCTGCATTCTGATCATTACGTTGTAAGGCAAATCGCCCGACCCAATATAATGCAGCCGCTCTATCTTCACCTGTCGTGCTGGCAGCAATCCGGTTATAAAAATTTTCAGCTACTGCCGGTTGGTCATTTGCCAGCGCACTTGATGCCGCAATTTGTAAACCGCTCACCGACCATTCCGAGTTCGGGAAAGTATTGGCAAGCCGTGTAAACGTCTCACGGGAACGTTCATAATCATTGAGTTGCGTGCCATAGAGATAACCTGCACGCCATAATGCCTCTGCTGCTATTTCCTCCAGATAACCATAAGTATCCGCAATCCCGGTATAAGATTGAATAGCTTGAGCGTAATCACCTTGCAGGAAATACGTCCGTCCACGTTCAAGCAATGCTGTTCCGAATAAAGGATCATCAGGATATTGGTCAATTAATGTCTGGAAAGAGACTCTCGCTGCTTCCCAATTTGCCAGTTCACGGTACGCCCGTCCCAGCAAAATATAGAGCCGTGCTGGCGCAGTATCCAGTTGAAAGCTATCTGACAATGTCGTTGTATGAGCATTGAACGCATTGATTGCCGCCGGATAATCACCGTAAACATAATTAATCAGTCCACGCCGATAATCATCTACAGAGACTTCATTAAGATCGAGGATTTGCAGCGCATCATAAGCATAGGTCGTTTCGGTATAATTCTGGACAATGCGTGCTGCCCGTTCGATTGCTTCATCTGTTCGCCCACTATTGACCAGTGCCTGTGCCGCCAGCAATTCAATCGACGCACGATAACCGGGATTCTGTGCGACAGTCAGAATGCCATCGTAAATTGCTACCGCGTCATCTACCCGACCTGCCCCGATATAAATTTGAGCCAGACGTTCCTGTAAAATCAATTGCGGAATCAGTGGACGCCCTGCATCTATTGCCTGAACATATGATGAAATTGCAGCGTCTGTTTGTCCGAGTGCTAAACGTGCATCTCCAACACGTTCATAAGCATAGCTATCAATCAAACCCGGACGCAATTGAATATAAATCTCAAAATCACTGATGGCACTCGCCCATGAACCCAGCCCCAGGTAAGCATCGCCCCGCAAAAAATGTGCCTGTGCCAGGTTCGGGTCAGTATTCAGTTCATTAATTAGTAGGGAAAGTGAATCAACTGCTTCTTGAAACAAACCCTCTCGCAAAGCTGCTTGCCCGAGTTTGAAAGCCGCTTCACCACGTAATGCCGGGTCAGTAATCTGATTCAAAATCGCCTGATAAGCAAAAACAGCCTCTTCAAAATAGCCATTCCGCAACAATCGGTCGGCATCATCCAGCAACAAACGCGGGTCAGCAATCGGAGTTGGTGATACAACAGGCTCTGGCGTTGAAGTCACCTGTGCAGCCTGTGCATTCCCGGAATTAACCAGCACCACATTATCCGGTGTCACCGAGACCATAATCACACCATCTTCATTCGGCGTGGGTAAAATCGGTGTCGCGGTGATGTATATATTATTGTCTCCATCCGGCGTGGGAAGAGGTTGCGACTGGATATTACAGGCAGTGAGAATTGAAACAAGCACGATTGCAGCTAACAAAAGACGGTTTGGCATAATGACCTATCAGTGAATTAATGAACATTGCAATCTGCATTATCAGTGAAGGCGATACAGAGTGTCAATGCTATCCAGTAGTCATTCAGGGCTATGCGTAGGTTAATCGTCAGTTTTCTTATCTGGCGGTAATAATTCTCCCGCTAAATAGGGAATCGCATATCCGACAATCAAATGCCCCGCTTCAGCAAGTGCCTGTCCTAAAGAATCCGTATGCGTGAAGCTCCACCAGTGTTCGGCAGAAGATAAAATATTGACACCGAACTCATCCACAACCAGTTGACCCAGTGTACATTTTACATATTGCTCATGCTGACTAACTTTCCCGCCGGGTTTATCACTCCGCACCAGATTCACACGGAAGCGCGAAGGTTGTTTCCCTGTCCAGGCATTATCATTGTAGACCAGCACCTGAAATTCAATATAAGCGGATAAACCCTCTTCCAGCGCTTTCACATAGCGGAAACGTCCACCGAGCCAATTCATCGGTTCTTCTTTGAGTTCATAGCCAGCAGCAGAAAATGCCTGTCCGACAACCGTGTGCATGATTGTGCGAAAATAATCTTGCAGCGATTGACGTTCTTCAAAAGGATGTTTTTGTTCGCTCATATCGTATCCTATGCAATGGGATTCAAAGAAGATTTTTTCTTCGGGAAGAGAATTTCCAGCAAAATAGCGGACTCCGCCGTACTCATTGTTTCCGGCAAAATACGCTGAACCTCAGTTTCCGAACTTTCCCCGAACAGGACATTCATCCAGCTATCAAAGGGAAAACGTGCATCAGGATGACCTTCTTCATCTGTCATGCAAACTTCAATAATCTTGCCGGACTCGAATCGTAGCAATAAATCCTCACGCTCATAAAAATTAATTCGCAAACGCCCGGAATAATTATGAATGATCGATTCTGATAGACGTTGCTCCAGTAGAGGTGTGATTTTCCTGATAAATGCCACATGGTCTGGAATTCGCAAATACCAGGCATAAGCCCGTGCATTGGTATACATGCCATATTTACGTTTCATCAGTTTGACAATGACCGGGTGAATGTTATCGACCATATCCAGCGCAAAAATCTTGTCTTTCAGAGACTCGTACTTTGCTTTCAGCGCACGCAAAATATCTTCAAATGTTTCCAGATAATTCGATTGTTCGCCAATCACCCATGCACGAATCCGGGTAGCGTTGTTACTACCATCATTCGGAGTTAGCAAAATATACCCGACAGCCTCATCATCTTGATTGACAACCATCAAGGTCTCAACATAGCGCATGGCTTCTTTGTTTCTGCCAATCATTTCATAGCGCCACATCTTGTCATCGCGCATCGTATACAGCAAAACAGATTTAGCCGCATATTCATCCAATGCTAGCAGATGCGGAATATCAGTTTCTGTTGCAGGACGTAAACTGAATTTCGCAGTTTCATCCTTACCTGAGTCGGGAATCGCATGAAACGGAATTTGTCCCCGTGAGCCTAAATCCACAGCAAAGCCATAACCAAATTGTCTGTAAAAATAAGGAATCCCTGTGATCGCTTGCAGCAAATCGCCGCTTTTCTCACTGTACTCATGCAACACATTGAATAATTCCCGCACCAGTCCTCTACGACGATAATCAGGCAATGTGCCAACAATTTCAGGACGAGCAACCGGAATTTCGATACCTTCATAGCGCCACATCTGAGGAATCAAATATAAACCGGAAACAATTTTGCCATTTGCCGCAGGGTCAACCACACACCAGACATGCTCAAGCGACATCATCGGATGGGTTGTCAGCAAATCTCGATTCCAGGCAACAAATGAGGATTCTTGCCAATCCCCTTCTTCTTCAAAGGCATTGAACATGAATTCAGGAAAACGCTCTACATCTTTCGGATTCTCTGCCAGTGACCGTAAAATCAAGCCACCGGATAATAATTTTCCCAATCAATTCCCCCTATCTGTGAGAACATCATCTTTAGCCGCACGGTCAGAGCCATATTGTGCGAGAATGCGTCCTTTGTGCATGATGACAACGGACTCAGGATTACCAATCAACATATTCCAGACCCAGCGCAATTCAAAGGTTCGTCCATCCACATCAAACAGGCGATAGCCCTGTACACCACTGAGTCCTGCTTTAACAGAAGCAAGCAATTCATCATCCGGATACAGGCGCATCGTATCGTTGAAAAAACCTTCCCGAATATCAATCGAAATTGTATGTATGGTTTTTGCTGTGATTTGCCAGTTACGGCGAATGCGAATGAACGGCATCCTTAGCTCCAGAAACTTTCAAGCACATCTATGCCATGTGTTTCAACCATGTGACGCAAAATCCGGGCAATATTATAGGCATCATCATCTCCGCGATGGTGTATTCCCTCTAATTCCAGCCCGATTTTTCTGAGCGCGGCTGCCATCCCGATGCGATTGCCATAAATATTGGCAAACAGGTTTTTCAAATTACAGTGATTGTCGCTGAACGGGTATTCCACTTCACGACGCTCACACTGTTTTGTGAACATTTTCCGGTCATAATTGCCCCAGCTTAACCACAACCGATTTGCAGTCTGATAATCATTCTGCACTGTCTGGCAGGCATCCTCAAACGAGATTCCTTTTTCATCCAGAATCTCCTGAGTGATTGTCGTCAATTTTGTGCAAAACTTGCTTACAGTTGATTCCGTTGGTGTGATGAAAATGCTGCGCTTGTCTGAAATGTCACCCGACTCAGGCTCATAGCGACAAATCCCGATTTCGATGATTTCGCTGCGTTCATCCGGCGGGTTTTTATGATTTTTCCAGCAGGTCGATTCAATATCAACCACAATGATGCTATCACGTTCGATTGCCATGTTAAAATCCATATCGCTTCAAAATATTCATACCATAAACTTCAAATAGATAGCGTAATAGTCGCGCAGAATTATAGGCATCATCATCCCCGCGATGTGCTGTGCCATGTGCTTCGATTCGTGCTGCATCCAATGCGGCGGCAAAGTGCATCCGTGTCCCGTGATATTCATGAAAAACACGTTTCAAATTGCTGTGTTTTTTGCTGAATGGATAGCGCACATTCCGTCTACGGCATTGTTGCAATAAAAAACGTTTATCCCAGCCGCCCCATGCAACCCACATCCGATTACGCGAGTCATACTCTGTTTCGAGGATTTGACAGGCATCTTCAAAATCAATACCCTCTTCATCGACCATTTCCTGTGTGATGGTCGTTAATTCCGTGCAAAATTCACTGACGATGCTCTCTGTCGGTTTGATGAGAATGCTGCGTTTATCCGTAATTTCTATCGGGTCGGCGTGCGGGTCAAGTAAGCAAACCCCGATTTCGATGATTTCATTGGTTTGTCCATCCGGTGCGTTGAAGCCTTCCCAGCAGGTTGCTTCAAAGTCAGCTACGATGATTTTATCTTTGCGAATTGCCATTAACTGTTGATTTCTAGCTCATTGTAAAGTGCGACTAATCATACCATAGAAAAATAAAAGGTATGGTTATCAACAACATGACAGTTTTTCGTATCTTTGAGTAATGTCGATTATGATACAATTTAAATATAGATAGGAAACATCATGAAATACATTGAAATGCGTGGAGAAGACCTGCTCAACGCGGTCATAAAAGGCAGTGAAGCCAATGCACATCTGGTAGCCAATTTAGCCCTGTTAGATGGTGTACAGGCTTCAATGGAACAATACAACTTCACACAGGAACAGGTATTCGATGCACTCCGCTTTTACCTTGATAATCAGGAAGCTATTGACCTTGCCCGTGAGGAACGCAGGAAAGCCCATGATTATGGCACAGCAGAAGAACAAATTGAGCGATTAAAACGTAAAAATATCTATTCTGAAAAAAGGTTTAATATGACTAATGCTGAAAGAATATTACAAGCAGTAAAACATATTGTTAGAAATGAAGGTAGGGAGATATTTACTCGCGCAGAAGTGTATAAACAAATCACAATATCAGATTTTTCGCGCCCGAGCTATGACCCGGTATTTCAAGGTATGCGAATCGATCAACCAGGCGGCGCTCCAACACAAAGAGAAGAATATCGCAACGTATTTGAACAAGTGTCACACGGTAATTATCGCCTCACATCGTATGGGCAAGAATTAATTGACACAATATAAAGTCAAAAACTTGAAAGGATGGCACTAAACCATCCTTTTCACTCTGATTCTCTGTGTCTCTGCGTTGATTTTTATTTTTCAGAAAGTAATTTCACCATCTCATCAACCGAGGTGACAGGCATCTTGCACATGAAATTCCGGCAGACATAAACTGTCGGTTTATCCTCGCGCATCACACGAAAATTCAATAGCGGGATATTTGTCTCACCATCGATATTGTCCCGTGCCAATGCTGTAATCACATTCGGGCGATAAACCTCACGCACCTGCCCTAATAGTGATTTTGTTTCCTCTTTTGTTGGATTGCCTACTATGGCAACTTCCGCTAATCCTCGAATCAACATATCGGCGGCATTGAGTGCTTCACCGAATGCCTGTGGATAAGTTTGCATTGCAGGGAGTAATGGCAAGAGAACTTTCCGTGCTGCTTCATCATAGCGTGAATCACCCGTGTAAGCAGATAATCGAAGCAACTGTTTCGCCATCATACTATTGCCGGAGGGCGTCGCATTATCCTGTAACTGACGGGGACGCACAATCAATTTTTCATGGTCATCACTTGTATCGAAGAAGCCACCATCATCTGCCTGAAAATGCTCTAAGACCACATCCGCTAAACGACGGGCTTCATCGAACCACTTTTCTACAAAGGTTGATTGATACAATTCCAGCATAGCATCCATCAAATTTGCGTAATCTTCCAGATAGCCATTGAGCTTTGCAGTCCCATTTTTGAAGGTGCGATACAGGCGTTTTTCATCGTTTCGCAGATTCTCTAACAGAAAATCTCCGGCGCGTTCTGCTGCCGCCAGGTAATCATCCCGCCCGAGTACCCGCGCTGCTTCTGCCAGACTCGCCAGCATCATCCCATTCCAGGCAGTCAAAATCTTGTCGTCCAGCCCTGGATAAACCCGCGAAGTCCTCACAGCATAGAGTCGGTCTTTGATAGCCGATAATTTTTCTTGCAATTCCTCAACCGTAATCCCGAGTCGTTTTGCTGCAATATCCTCTTCGTTCGGGACATTGAGAATGTTCGTTCCTTCGAAATTGCCACTTTTTGTCACGCCAAAATATTCCACAGCCACATCAAAGGCATCGGGGACATCTTCTGTGATAGGCTCAAGCGCGTCTTTCAACTCATCCATTGTCCAGACAAAGAACTTGCCCTCTTCGCCTTCACTATCCGCATCGGTTGTACTGTAGAAACCACCCTCCGGTGAAACCATCTCGCGCAGAATATAATCGTAGATATCTTCTCCAATCGTCTTGAAGAAATCGTCTTTTGTCACCTGATAAGCATGAAGATACAGTCGTGAGAGTTGTGCATTATCGTAGAGCATCTTCTCAAAATGAGGCACTAGCCAGATAGCATCAACACTGTAGCGATGAAATCCACCGCCAATCTGATCATAGATGCCGCCGCGTGCCATCTTCTTGAGCGTGAAAGCAACGGTATACAGACTATTTTCATTGCCCGTGCGCTCATAATCCCGTAACAAATATTCCAGATTCATCGGATTCGGGAACTTTGGCGCACGCCCGAAGCCGCCATTCTGAGAATCAAAGCTCTGCTGCATCTTTTTTGTGGCTTCATCCAATAGTGATGCTTTCAAACCACTATCATCCTGTGGCAATTTCAGCGCAGTCCGGTCAAGTGCTTGAGATAAACCACTTGCCTGTTCTTCCAATTCCTGACGCTTATTCTGATAAGCATCATAGACTGCCTGTAATACCTGCTTGAAAGATGACATCCCGTAACGCGGTTCTTTCGGGAAATATGTACCTCCGAAAAACGGGCGACCATCGGGCATCATGAAGACAGTCATAGGCCATCCACCCTGTCCGTTACTCATCGCCTGAACTGCTTGCATATAAATATCATCGACATCGGGACGTTCTTCACGGTCAACTTTGATATTGACGAACCACTCATTCATAATTTTCGCGGTAGCATCATCTTCAAAGCTCTCGTGCGCCATCACATGACACCAGTGACAGGCACTATACCCTACACTCAAGAGCACAGGTTTATCTTCAGCTTTAGCTTTTGCGAAGGCTTCTTCACCCCAGGGATACCAATCAACGGGGTTATCGGCGTGTTGTACTAAATAGGGACTTGTCTCGTGTTGAAGGCGATTCATGCTATGCCTTTATGTGTATTGAAATTTTTCTACTGAGCGTAGCATGTTTTGAGGGGATATTGAAGCAACACATTATTTTCTATCGAAACAATTATGCGTTGTAGGGGCATATCGCTGATATGCCCGCAAATATAATTTTTACCAGGTCAGCAATGGCGCATCATCATCACCGGAGTCTGGCTCAGGTTCGGTATTCCAGACCTCTTCCAGCCAATCCAACAATTGTGCGGTCACATTTTTACTGATTCGCACAGCCGATTCAAAATTGCGCGGTGAAAATGCAAAAATATTGGTCGAATATTCCCGCGAAATACAAATGAGGTAATCTTCACGCCAGCGTTGTTCATTCCACAGAAACGCTAATCCGCCTTTATCACGACGCATCAATTCCAGCCAGCGTTCACGATTATTCGCCGGAATATCATTTAACTGATAACGCAGTGTCATCATCGACCCGAGTGTAAAAGAAACCTGTACGACTTTCGTCTCAACATCGGCATCAATAATAATAGATGAACTGCCATCCTGAGCCGTTAGTGTCGCCACTTTACGCCCTGAATTCATGCCCAGTGTGCGGAATTTAATCGCCGTCATCGCCGGAACAGTCGGGAAACGTTTCAGCAATTCCTGTTCGAGGTCAATTTCACCATCGAAAAATTGCTGTAATGTCCAGGGAGTCTTATCACGACTATCAGTAAGCGGCGTATCATCAACAGGTTTAATTTCTTTCCGGCGTAATGTGATTGCAGCAGGTTCTTCTTCCGGTTCGGATTCAACAGGCAAAGACCATTCATCCGTAGCAGGAGTTTGTTTTTGCAATGCTTCACGCGAAGGAATCGTCGGCGCGGAATCCTGACTAACTTCGGGAACTTCACCTGAACCGGCATCTTCCCAGCCGGACATGACAGCAGCCCATTTTGCACGCTCATCAGCATGTTTGGCAACATCATCGGTGGATGCAATCGTCGGAGATTCGGGTTTCGGACGACTTGCTATAGTCTGATCATCCGGTCGTGGCTCTTTTTTAGGTTCGGGCGCAGGAGCAGATTGCTCAACAGCTTGAACATCCGATGAATCGTCCGTTCCGGCAAGCGCAGCTAAATCATCCGGCACATGTGTCAACATGCCTGATTGTCTGAGCTTTAAGATCGCCCGTTTCAACGCATCAGATTGATCGATATCCTCCACAGGGGGGATTTCTTCATTTTCGGGCGTATTATCATTTGGATTTTGCGCTGCCATTGTGCTTCCTTCATCCTGAATCTATCTTAACAATTATAACACCACCCGACCTTGCAAACCACGTAAAAAGCATTGAGATATCAGGAATCGAGAAAAATCCGCCTCATGCCCTGTTGAGCAAACACTAGCACTATTCTAACGTAATTTGCGGTATAATGACGCCAGTAATGTTCAATAAAATGCCAGGGTAATCTTAATCTATGCACCCAACTGAAAATAACAACCGTCCCGAAAACGAAAATGAGCCGCAGCCGCCGCAGAATCAGAATTGGACGCGCCTCGCTATTCCGGGATTATTAGGACTGCTTTTTATCGTGTGGATGTTAACCGCACGCGGAGGTCTCAACGCAGGTGGGGCTGAAATTCCCTATTCTGATATTCGAAGCAACTATACACAACTGGAATTCCTCCGTTTCCAATCGGAAGGTAGTCAGGTCACAGGTAGTTTTGCCGAACCTGTTACGATTGACCTTGACGGGGAAATGGTGCGTGTTGAGGATTTCACCAGTTATGCCATCCCCTCACAACAGGAAGACCTGAATACACTCATCAACAACTACAACGAATCGATTCAAAGTGGTGAAATTCAGGGAAATGTCATTGAAGTGACAACCGATGCGCCTGAATTACCGATTCTCGCTATCCTGCTGAATGTATTGCCTTTCATTCTGATTGTGGGCATTATCATCTGGATGATGCGTCGCGCTCAGGGACAGGTCAACGGGGTATTCAATTTCGGTCAATCACGGGCAAAAGAATATGATGCCCAGATGCCCCGCGTCACCTTTGATGATGTCGCCGGACAGGAAGCTGCTAAACGTGAACTGGTCGAAGTCGTTGATTTTCTCAAAGAACCGGAAAAGTACATTTCACTCGGCGCACGTATTCCGCGTGGTGTTCTGCTGATTGGTCCCCCGGGAACAGGTAAAACATTGATGGCGCGTGCTGTTGCAGGGGAAGCCAATGTTGCCTTCTATAGCATCTCGGCATCCGAGTTTGTGGAGATGTTCGTCGGCGTCGGTGCAAGCCGTGTCCGTGATCTCTTCAAGAAAGCCAAAGACAATTCCCCGAGTATCGTCTTCATTGATGAAGTTGATGCTGTCGGTCGTCAACGTGGTGCAGGTCTCGGTGGTGGTAACGATGAACGCGAACAAACCCTCAACCAGATGCTTTCCGAACTGGATGGTTTCGACCAGAGTTCAACCGTTATCGTGATGGCAGCAACTAACCGTCCCGATGTGCTTGACCCTGCCCTGCTCCGTCCGGGACGCTTTGATCGTCAGGTGACTGTTGGCGTGCCGGATCGAAAAGGTCGTCTCGAAATTCTAAAAATTCATACACGCGGTAAGCCACTTGCCAAAGATGTTGACATCGAAGCAATCGCGGGTGGAACAATTGGCTTCTCCGGCGCGGATTTATCTAACCTCGCCAATGAAGCCGCGCTACATGCGGCACGTCACAATCGTAAGAAAATTACCCAAGCAGATTTTTCTACTGCATTTGAGCGCATCATTCTTGGCACAGAGCGTCCGCCTCTGACTAACGAAGAAGAAAGACGTGTTACCGCTTATCACGAAGCCGGACATGCTCTCACAGCCCTTTTAACACCCGGTGCTGACCAGGTCTTGAAAGTGACGATTACACCGCGTGGACAAGCGCTGGGGATTACCGCATTTCTACCCGAGGATGACCGTCGCAATTATCCACGCCCTTACCTCGAAGCCCGGATTCGGGTTGGTCTTGGCGGACGTGCGGCAGAAGAAATCGTCTTCAATGAAGTCACAACAGGCGCAGCAGGTGATATTCAACAGGTAACAAATATTGCCCGTAGAATGGTCACACAATTCGGTATGAGTTCGCTCGGTATGGTGGATTATAGCAATGGTGGCGATCAACCCTTCCTCGGATACTCGCTCGGACAGGGTCGCCAATACAGTGATGAAACCGCATCCCGCATTGATGCCGAAGTCCGAAAAATCATTGATGCCGGTTATAAAGACGCAGTAGAAATCCTCTCGAACAATCGGGATAAGCTGGATGAAATTGCGAATGAACTGCTTGAGAATGAGGTAATTGAACGGGGACGTATCCTCGAAATAATGGATATGGCACCGGATAAGCCTCTGGATACACCGGAAGCAGTCATTACAGATGTTGTGGAAGATAAAAACGGGGACGCTAGTCGATATGACGACATCACCGAAGTCAATGATCCCTTCGCCCTCTTCACTGATGACACCCTACCGGATATTGACGATAATCTGGAAGAAACAGAACCGGATACCGTATTCCCGTCGGATGACCCGGATGATGGCGATCAGCCCGGTCAGGATCAATAGGTTAGTTTTCGATTTTGTAGGGGAACGTCGCTGTGCGTTCCCTGAAAACGTAAACAACAAAAAAGGCGAGTTCATTGTAAACTCGCCTTTTTTCGTTGCAATCTGTTTTTAGAGGCGCTCCAGTGTAATCACCGGAATCACACGGCTGGTCTTTTTGCGATATTCATCAAAACCAGGATTAACCGCGACCATCTTTTCATAAAGTTCAGTACGTTCCGGTTCATCGGTGACTATCGCCTTTGCTGCAAATTTTTCTGTTCCCACTTCAACTGTCACTTCTGGATTCGCAACTAAATTATGATACCAGGCAGGATGTGTATCCGCCCCGGCTTTCGATGCGATAATGATATGACGGTCGCCATCAGGGATTGTGACCACCGGATTCAAGCGTTCCTGACCACTTTTCGCCCCGATTGTGTGCAATAGTAAAACGATAGAATTTTCAAAATATCCCCCGACTTTGCCATCATTAGCGCGAAATTCTTCGATAATCTGTTTATTGAAATCACTCATGTGTGCTGTCTCCTATACTGTGTCTAATTTCAACCCTTAGACGATACGGACGACAGTCCTCTTACAAAAATCCCCCCGCCGGAAATTGACGAAGGGACTCATTGAAAATTCTGTAGGGATAGCATCTATGCTATCCGAAATCTAAGTTATGCTTCTTCTGCAACCTGATTCTGCTCGATGATTTCCTGCTGAATGTGAGATGGTACTTTTTCATAGTGTGAGAAGTCCATCGTATACAATCCACGTCCACCGGACATCGAACGCAAATCGTTTCCATATCGCATCATCTCGGAGAGCGGAACTTGCGCGTTGATTATGCTCTTATTAGCAACACTATCCATACCCTGAACACGTCCACGACGGGTATTCAAGTCGCCCATAATATCGCCCATCATCGTATCAGGCACAGTAACCTTAACATTCATAATCGGCTCTAATAGTGAGGGCTTCGCATTCATAAATGCTTTCTTAAAGGCTTCACGTCCGGCAATCTGGAATGCAATATCTTTTGAATCTACCGGGTGCATTTTGCCATCATAGACAACAACTTTAACCTGTCCAACCGGATAACCCGCAATAATACCTTCTTCAAGTACCTGGCGGATACCTTTTTCAATAGATGGCAAGAATTGCTGACTGATCGAACCGCCGAAAATATCCGTTTCGTATTCAAATTCTTCTTCGCTTGGCATCACACGAAGATTCACCTTACCATATTGCCCTGCGCCACCGGATTGCTTGCGATGTGTATGTTCATCTTCGGCTTCCCCGGCAATCGTTTCGCGATAAGGCACTTTTGGCATTTCAGTATCGATACCAACACCGAGAGCATCTGCTTTTGCAAGCACAGTCTGAATATGAATCTCGCCCATACCTTCCAGAACAGTTTGGCGGGTATCTTTATCCTGTCGCCAGCGTAATGTCGGATCAGCATCGCAGAGTGTCGTCAGAATACCGCCCATCTTTGCACTATCCGCTTGCGTGCGGGGTGTTACAGCGACCATATATAGCGGGGCAGGGAAATCCGGCTCGACTATCTTGAAAGTTGCGTCTTTATCAGCAAAGGTATCACCGGTTTTCGTATTATTTAACTTGGCAACCGCACCGATGTCACCCGCATGAAGCACAGGCACTTCCAGTTGTTCCTTGCCGCGCATGGTCATCAAGCCGCCAAAACGCTCTTCCTCCCCCGAAGTCACATTGATATTGCGGCTGTTTGAGGTAATTTTACCGGAGAAAATACGGAAATAATTGACCGTCCCGAATTTATCGGTTGCCGTTTTCCATACATAAGCTGCCAGTGCTTTATCATCACTCTGTGGCGCTTTAATATAGTCGAATTCTTCCTGACCCTCACGTTTCACACGCACACGACGCACGGATGGCGGTGATACATAAGCAATGAGCGCTTCCATCAGAGGATATGTCCCGATATTTTCTGTGGATGATGTCACAAATACAGGCACAGTCCGCAACAGATGAGACCGTGACGCAGCACGCATCCCCTCGCGAATTTCATCGGGAGAGAGTGTTTCTTCATCAAAATATTTTTGCATCAAATCATCATCGGATTCCGCTGCTGCTTCAATCAGTTCAAAGCGATATTCTTCTGTCATATCGACCATATCATCCGGCAAATCCGAGCGATCTTTACCTGTTTCAAAATAGGCTTTTTCAGTAACCAGGTTAACAACACCTTTAAAATCAGCTTCTTTGCCAATCGGAATCATCACAGGCACAAATTTATATTTCGGGAAATTTTCACGCAACTGTTCAAGAACACCCTCAAAATTGGCATTCTCACGATCCATTTTATTAACCACAACAATCATCGACTGCTGATAGGTTCGCGCATAATCCCAGGCGAGTTCCGTTCCAACCTCAACCCCGCTTACAGCATCAACAACCACAACCACAGCGTCAGCAACACGTATTGCATTTTTCATTTCACCCTGGAAGTCTGTAAATCCCGGTGCATCAAGGAGGTTAATCTTGTGGTCATTGAATTCAAGCGGTACAAGTGATGTGGTGATAGACATACCGCGATCACGTTCATCTTCGCCCCAGTCGGACACTGTATTTTTGTCCGAAATCGTTCCGAGCCGGTTGGTCGCACCTGTATTATGCAGCATGGCTTCGACTAACGACGTCTTACCGCTGCTCTGGTGACCCACCAGAGCAATGTTCCTCAGCTTATCAGTAGTATACTCTTTCATAATAAATAACCTCCAAAGGTCAAAATATTTTTCGTTCTGTCCGGTGAATGGACAGTCTATTCAGGTGAGTTCACACCATAAACAGAATTTTAAGTCGTGGTTATGGAATTGTCAAAAAGAGTTATAGCCTGATTAAGATTTTGATGTTGTAAATACTCAATTTTCGTGAATTTCCTCACACATCGTCATCATTTAAGACATAGTTGAGCAAACAGATAGCCATTCAAAAATTGCCAGTGTGTCTCTTATAAAGAACTTTACGCCAATAATACGGTAGTTTCATGTGCACTTTTCTTTCACCTTTTACCTTTTGCCCTTCCCCTGTTAGAATCCCCATCATATCCGTTTAGCATTTAAAGATAGGGAAATTAATGGTCGAAAAAATCCAACAAGATTTCTTATTTCGCGGGTCATTAGATGAGCTTGATTCCGCCGTTTCCGAACTCGTGCGTCATGAAACCGCACGTCAGGCACGCACAATTATTATGATTCCCTCCGAAAGCACCATTCCCGAAGCCGTCCGTGAAGCTGTGGGCAGTTCATTCCAGAATATTTATGCTGAAGGTTATCCCTCCGAAAATATGCGTCACATGGATGAACGCGATATTCTGGATTACGAAACCCGTTTGGCTGAATATCGGCGCAATGCAGATGACCGTTACTACAAAGGCACGGAATATGCCAACATGCTCGAATCACTGGCGCGTCGTCGTGCAGCAGTGGTTTTCAGCAATGAGCTTGTTTCCCCTGATGATCTCTATGTCAATGTACAGCCGCTTTCGGGTGCTCCAGCAAATAACGCCGTATATACTGCTCTGATTCATCCGGGCGATACTATCCTCAGCATGGATTTGATTGCAGGTGGACATCTCAGTCACGGTTCTCCAGTTAATCGCAGTGGTAAATGGTTTAATATCGTCAGTTATGCCGTTGACCCTGTCACCGAACACCTTGACTATGAGAAAATCCGTGAACTCGCGCTCGAACACAAACCGAAAATCATCATTGGCGGCTATAGTAGCTATCCAATCACCCCCGACTGGCAAAAATATCGTGAAATTGCTGATGAAGTTGGCGCATATCTCTTAGCCGATGTCGCTCATTTTGCGGGCATGGTCGCCACAGGACACTATCCCTCCCCTGTCGGCATCGCAGATATTGTAACCTTCACCACACACAAAACACTCAATGGACCACGCGGCGCAGTCATCATCACCCACCGCAAAGATTTATCGGCAAAAATTGATCGTGGTGTATTCCCCGGTGAACAGGGGGGACCTCATCTCAATAGCATCGCAGGTTTAGCCGTCGCACTCAAGTTTGCACAAACCGAACAATTCGCAGAACTCCAGCGCAACACAGTAGAGAATGCAAATCGACTCGCTACACGATTGCAAGAACGTGGATTGCGAATTCCTCATGGTGGAACAGATAGTCACATGCTGGTTGTCGATTTACGTCCACTCACAGGGGAAGATGGTACATCCCTTTCAGGTGATATGGCAGCACGCCTCCTTGATTTGATAGGCATTGTCTGCAATCGTCAGACCATCCCGGGCGATAGAAGCGCTCTCCGTCCATCCGGTATCCGTCTCGGTTCGCCCTGGTTAACCCAACGTGGTGCAGATATTGCAACTGTCGAAAAATTAGCGGACATTATCGCTGACGTACTCTTAGCAGCAAAACCATTCAGCTACACAGGCAAAAACGCAAAACGCGCCAAAATCGACTTTGAAGTTTTCCAGAATGCGCGTCTTGCTGTTCGTGACATTATCGACAGCCTCGGTATCGACACCGACGAAAAAGCTGACCCCTATCCCCATTTTTACTATCTGGATGATGAATATCCCGCAGGTTGGAATAGCTTCGCGATCAAAGGTAGTCGCGCAGGAGATTTCCTCGATATTGCTGCCACCAACGATGCAAAAATGTTGCAATCCGGCGATACTCAGCCAACAAATTTCCTCGCCCCCGATGGCTCAATCATCGCTTCCGGCTGGATAGAAAAAGTAGCAGATGATAACTATCAATTGCATGTCAAAGACAATGTAGCACTGCTTGCGTCCTGGTTACGCTCATTGTCAGATGGTTTCGTCATCATCGACCTGAAAGACATCTACGCCAAAGTGCCGGGTCCGGTTGAAGTCAGCTATATCGGCGAAACAGAGAAAAATCTGAGTGATGTCGATTCAGCAACAGCATACGCCAGCAAAGCCTATTTTATCGGTCTAAACGGCGAAAATTACAACCTTGAAGGCGATTATCTCCCGGCATTTGAATGGAACACAGAAGAAGCTACAGGTCTGAAAAGTGTTCTCTGGGATGTTCATAAAGAACTCGGCGCAAAAATGGGCGAATTCGCTGGCTACGATATGCCGCTCTGGTACGACAAAGTTACAACAGAACATCTCGCCACCCGTAACGGCGCAGGGATTTTCGATGTCACACATATGGGTGTCTGGGATGTCAAAGGTAATGATGCGGAAGCCTTCCTCAATGTCATCACAGCCAATGATGTCCAGCGTCTCAAAGTGGGCGATTCACATTACACCTTCTTCCTGGATGAAACAGGCATTCCGTTTGATGACCTGCTCATCTATCGCCTGGCATCTGACAATTTCTTCGTGGTCGTCAATGCCAGCAACAATGATAAAAATTGGGCATGGATCAATGCCGTGATGAATGGTGAAGTCCGTGTTAGCGTGGATATGCCACAACTTCGCATTCCAACAGGCGATGTTGTCCTGCGTGACCTGCGTGCAGAATCATCCGGTGCAGACCGTCGTGTTGATATTGCCTTACAGGGTCCCGACAGCAAAAACATTCTGCTACAACTCGGCGGCAGTGATGCAGATTTAGCAAAAATCAAATCTCTCAAATGGGCAGGAATTACTACCGCAACATTAGGCGGATTCGACTTAATTGTCTCCCGCACAGGCTACACAGGGGAACGCATCGCCTATGAAGTATTCCCGCATCCTGATAATGCACAGGCGCTCTTCAAAAAATTGATTGAACTCGGAGCAACACCCTGTGGTCTTGCCTCGCGTGATAGTCTCCGTATCGAAGCAGGTTTACCACTCTACGGACATGAACTCGAAGGTGCTCTAAACCTGACTCCGGCAGATGCTGGCATGAACGGTTACATCAAACTCTATAAACCATTTTTCGTCGGGAAAGCCGGATTCATCGACCGTGAACTCAAACGCGATGCTGAAATTAGCCGCTTCCGTATGGATAACAGAGGCGCACGTCCAGCACATCAGGGCGACCCGATTGTTGATAGTCGTGGACGGGTGGTCGGTATCGTTACCAGTTGCTCAATTGACAGTGAAGGCTATCAACTCGGACATGTCTATCTCAAAAATGATTTCCGTAAAATGGGAACACAATTAGCAGTCTTTGCAGGTTCGGCACGCGCAAAATCAACCTCACTCAGTAATCTGAGCTTAGGGGATAAAACGCCAATGCCAGAACCCGTGACAATCTTACGTCGATTCCCCAAACGCTAAACTATACCGGGGTAGTCTCACTTTCGAGGCTACCCTTTTACTCCACCTCATTACTTTCAACACTGATCGCATCAAGACCATAATAGAGTGCAACACAATTATTGATCCAGAACTCCGGGTCAGCCTCTGCTTTTTCCAGGACAAAACTATCTTCAATATCATATGTCAGCGCAGGAATGACAATCGTGCCATCTTCTCCCGTATTGAGCAACAACGCATGGCGTTCATCCCAGCTTTGTGCATAAGCATGATAATCAGGGAAAAGTCGAAGCAGCTTAAAAATCGACACTGAAGGCGACCAGATCAGCAAAACCGACACAAAAATCAGCACAATCGACCAGGTTTTCGCCCGTTGGAGTCGGGGCAATAAATTATTTCGCTGGATAGATACAATCGTCAGATATGCCCACGTCAACACGACAATTAATTGAATGAGACGTGCAAGAATGAGAGGACGAATAGGAACAACGCCGCTTGTCGCATAAACGCCGGGGTATATGACAGCAAATATGGCCAGAACACCTGCAACCACAGAAACGACAAAAGGTATCTTGAGATTCCCGGGTGCTGGAAGTTCCTGTGCTGGATATCTACGGATATAGAAAATACCCCAGGAAATGATAAGCAGGAGTAAGGTAGATAAGAACGCAATTGAATATGTATGTCCTGTTACCTGCCCGAAAAACTCGCCAAAAATATACACAATAGTATAGAGAATCCCACCCGGTAAAGCCTCCAATATCGTCAAATTTTCATTACCCCCGAGTTCAACAATGGCTGAGCGGCGCCTTTCTGACCCCGGCGATGCTAAACCAATGAAAAGTGCAACACATGTCGCAAGAATACCAGCCACTACAAATCCTATATAGGCTTTTCTTCTATGTTCTTTGATATAAGGAGTCATCAGTAACATTAAACCGAGCAGAACACCACACACCGTTATCATGGTTTCAATAAGTCCGCCCATAATCAGAATGGCAAAAATTGTCCACATGATAAATATCACGTATATCCAGGTTGACCGTGTTTTTCGGAAGTAATGCAGAACAGTTCCAATATGGAAAATGCCCACAATAATTGGAAATATATACGGAATGACAGCAGCAAACCAGAATGCGTGTTGATAAGAAGGCATTATCCGATAAAACGTGTATGTGAGTACAACTGTCCCGACAGGCAAAATTACTGACTTATTTTCGAAATTAAGATACTCCAGAACCTGATATAGACAATACAATACAGCCAACATAAAAAATGTGAGCGTAATAACAGGCAGCCAGGGATGAATCCCGGGTTGGAGAGGAGCCAGTACATATTTGATGAAGAAATTTACATATTATCCCGCCCATGTTTGATAACGCAGCACAACACCCTCTATCGGACCATAGGTTAAACCACAATATGCAGAACAAAAGTCATCGGCAACCATGCGAATTTGTGCCCCGAGAACTGCATACAAAATGAGTGTAATCGCGCTGAGAACAACTGAAATCAAAATAGCACGCTGTAATATTTTTTCAGGATTCAATCGTTTTCCTTTTCAACAAACTTAGCGGACAGGCATCGGGTAATTGCGGCTGACAATTTCGGTAATTTTGTCGTGTCGTGCAAAAAGCACCAGCGTATCATGTGAACTGACAACAATCTCTCCATCAGGATGCACAACCGGTTCTTTGCCATTGCGACCATGCAAAACAATATCAATATCTTCATCTTCTTGCAACACATCAATCGTCTTGCCTTCCATGAAAGACCCTTCCCGCACAATCAACTTAATCATGCTGAAATCTTCATTACCGACTTTAAGTGTCTGCGTAATTTCAATGCCAATAGCCGAGCCAGCAAAAGCAGGGGCAGCTAAATCAGATGCACTCAAGACTTCCACATTCAAAAATCGCTTGAGTTGTTCTGCAAACCGGGCGTCCCACATACGGGTTACAATCCGCACATCAGGGTTGAGGTCACGCGCACGCATTGTAATCTCTAAATTGAGATGATCGTTCGACGTACACACTACCACAGATTGCGCCCGTTCGATTCCGGCATTACGCAAAGTTGAAGTTGTCCGCGCATCGTCAGATACCACAGGCACGCCTAAAATCGCCAGTTCATCATCGGTCTCAGCATCTAAATTATCATCAACCGCAACCATCTCAAACCCGAGTTGAGACAGTGTCCGCGCAATGCGTAAGCCAACATGTCCCGCACCAACCAGTACAATATGATTTCGATATGTCTGTGCCACAGCAAGCTCCCATGCACTACGTCGTTCATTGCGATCAAAAAAAAGCCGGACAAAATCTACCGCACCCTGCCCGATAATATAAATACCAATCGCAGGTTGCAGATACCAGAAAATAATTAAATACCATTCATGCGGGGTACGGGAATATTCCGCAGGTGTCTCCAGAATCATCAATTGAATCATCGTATAGGGACGGTCAATCATCGCAATATGAGGGTCAATTCCTGCGAAGGTATGCAATTCGCCATAAACAATCCCGCCAATAATAACTGACAGAATAATCGCAAGCAGAGGTCGCCGGAACTCACGAACAAGCGCACGGGTATCGTGCCACACCGCCCTGAAAAAACGATAAAACCGTGTACTCCGCTTTGGAGACTGCGGCACAACCAGTTGAGAATAAGGCATGAAAAATCCTTTAAACGTATCCATGCCCATTTTAAAACATTAATTTTCGGTTTGGAAGAAAAATCGCTTTATTTCCGGCGACGATAACGTGCTGTGTTACGTTTTGCCATCTCGATACACACATTCAATTCAGCAAAAATCACCAGCACATCCCCTGCCTCCACTGTCGAATGATGGTCAGGGGGCATAGTCGGCGCACCTTCAAGAGGACAATGCAACACCACATCCGCCCGTTGATTATCGCCATACAACTGCTGCTGAATATCCCCGATAGTCAATCCCTCGAAAAATGAGCCACCCGCGACTTTCAAACGCACAGCCGCCAGTTTGACTTCTCTATCATTTTCGAAATCACGCACAATCAATGTCTGAGTTAAATCAACACCCAGCGCAATTCCGGCAAAAATAGGCGCAGCAAGGTTCGCCGAACTCCGAATACTGGTAATTGTGCCTCTGTTACTTGCCCGTGAACGCGATTGCAAAATGAAATCATCAATTTGCTGATTAAAACTATCATCCCAGACACGCACAACAATCCGCATATCGGGATTCATTGCCTTCGCACGCATAATTGCATAGAGATTAATCGGGTCATCGCCTGTTGCTGCAACAAATGCCATCGCCTCTTCAATGTTGGCATCTTCTAAGGCATGTTTATCGCGTCCATCAGCATTTACGATTCGTAGCGAATCATATTCATCCATCAACTCATCAAGCGCTTCCTGAACTTCCGGCTCAATATCATTATCAATGAGCACAACCCGCACGCCCCATTGACGCAACCAGCGAATCACCCGCAGCCCGACATGTCCTGCACCCATCAATACAACATGCCCGACAGACTGATGGCTATGGTCATTATTTTTCGCAATGTTGATGCAAATATCTTCCCGCGCAAAGATCACCAGGGTGTCTCCGGCTCTGACCATCCGTTCACGCGATGGGCGCACCTGAATATGCCCGATACCGCCCTGATACAGCACAACATCGGCTTTATTCTCATTCTGAATTTGCTCAATCGTCTTATTGGCGACGATAGAACCTTCTTGAACGCGCAAATGCACTGCCGCATAACCAATATCATTGATGACCAGCGTCTGCGTCAATTCGATTCCGAGTGCCAATCCAGCAAAAATCGGCGCAGATAAATCTGATGAACTCAACAATGCCGAATAGACATCACGATTCTGGTTAGCTTGCTGCTGCTCTGTATTGATGATGTACTGTTCGATCTGATCATTAAAACTGTTGTCCCAGATACGGGCAACAATATGAATATCAGGATTCATCGCTCTTGCCCGCATCAAAGCATAGAGATTGACTGTATCATCTCCTGTACAGGCAATAAAAGCCGCCGCATCATCGAGATTCGCATCTTCTAATGCCTGTGCCTGACGACCATCCCCTTCAATCAATTCAGCTTTGAGCGACTGCACATTCTCTTTTTTCTCATCGGTGATTGCATTGTCAATGACAACCACGTCTTCGCCCCATTCGCGCAACCATCGTGTGACCCTTAAACCGACATGACCCGCACCGAGAACAATGACATGCCCCTGGCGATTCGAAATCCGTACCTTGCGCCAGGTATCCCCGAAGAAAATCCGCACGAAATCAGCCACACCGTTACCCACAATAAACACGAAAATCGGTGGTAAGGCGTACCAGAAAATAATCAAATACCAGACAGGCGGTGGTTGATTGTACATCGGTGGCGTTTCGAGAATCATCAATTGCAGCATCGTATACGGTCGGTCAACCGCAGGAATTGTAGCTAACTCCGCAATACCATTATCAAGGTTATAGGCATACTCATGTAATTCACCGTAAACGTATCCCCCGACAATAGTCGCCAGAACAAATACAATTACAGGCAATCGAAACTGATTGAGTAAGGTCAATAATGCACGGGTGAAAGTAACCGGAAAACGTTGCCAGCGCGGGAGATTTGGTCGATTTGAATGTTGATGCACCCCGGACACAGTGATTTTGCTCCTTGAGGAAAGTGTCTGATGTTTCTATTTTAGACTATCTGCTAGATACATAGCAAACTTGACTCATGCTATCCGTACAGTGAAAATGTCATAGATAACTACAAAAAAGGAAATTGTATGTCAGCTACAATTTTACTTGTCGAAGATGAAACCAGTATTCATAAGACTGTCAAATCATATCTGGAAGCGGAAGGATTCAAAGTCGTTATTGCTACAGACGGTGCAGAAGGCTTAAGATTGTTCCGCAGACACAATCCTGTACTGGTCATCCTTGATATTATGCTTCCTGAAATCAACGGGTTGGATGTTCTCCAACAAATCCGCCGTGAATCAGAAGTTTATGTTTTATTGCTCACAGCAAAAACAGATGAAATGGATAGGGTTATCGGATTAACCGTCGGCGCAGATGATTACCTGACAAAACCCTTTAGCCCCCGTGAACTGGTCGCCCGTGTCAAAGCCATACTCAGACGCGGACGCAACACACAGGATAATCAAAATTTAGTTCATATCATTCATGACATAAAAATTGATAGCGGACGTTATGAAGTCCGACGTGGCGAAATCCTCATTGAACTAACGGCACTGGAATTCAAACTGCTGGAAATTCTGGCACGCTATCCCGGCATGGTCATGAGTCGCCAGCATATTATCGACAAAGTGTGGGGATATGATTTTTTCGGAGATGAACGCATCGTGGATGTTCATATTGGCAATATCCGGCAAAAACTGGAAAAAGACCCGTCCAACCCCCGATATATCCGCACTGTTCGTGGTGTCGGCTACAAATTTGAGGATGCTGATTGATGAACCTGCGATCCCGACTATTTTACTCACATTTGCTCATAAGCCTGCTCAGCACATTGATTGTCGTGCTTGTTGCTGGAACAATCATCACCTTTATCTATGTAGAGGTGTCCGAAGTTACAACCACAACAACAGTCGGCACAGATACCACCGAATCTCAAGCCATCGTTGAAGAGGTTGAGGCATCAAAATCTCCCCTCCTCATTTCAATCATTCCCGGGTTCGGCGTTGCCATCATCGTTTCAACAATCACCGCATTAATCACAAGTCTCACCCTATCCAAACAAATCGTCACACCCATCAGCCATATGACGGACGCCGCGCAAAATATCGCTGACGGTTATTACAAACAACGAATCACCTATGAGAGCCCTGATGAAATCGGAGCATTAGCCAGTCATTTTAATCATATGGCAGAATCTCTCGATAACACAGAAAACACACGCCGACAGTTACTGGCAGACCTCACACATGAAATGAATACGCCCCTGACTGGCATCATCGGTTGCATCGAAGGATTACAGGATGGCACACTAAGCTCACCCGGAGATAACTATACCGTCATCCGTGAGGAAGCACGGCGATTACAACGTCTGGTACAGGATGTACAACGTCTTTCTGCTATCGAAGAGGGAATCTACACTTTAGACTGTAAGATCGTCCCGGTTTGTGATTTACTGAAATCAGTTGCCGATAAATTACAATTTCAATACGACAGTAAAAATGTACAACTCTGTATCGACTATCCATCTGAATCGCTGACAGTCTTTGCTGATGAAGATCGAATCGTACAGGTACTGATTAATTTACTGGGCAATGCATTGCAATACACCCCGCCGGATGGCAAAGTATCCATTTCAACACAGAAAAACAATAACAGGGTAGAATTCATCATTACCGATACAGGGTCTGGCATCGCAGAATCTGACCTCAAGCAAATATTTGACCGTTTTTATCGTGTCGATAAATCCCGGAATCGGCGCAGCGGGGGCAGTGGTATTGGGCTCACAATCGCCCGTCATCTTGTAGAAGCACATCATGGCAGCATTCACGCAGAAAGTGTCGGACTAAACATGGGCAGCACATTCCGTTTTACTTTGCCGGAGTCATCAACTTTATGAAAACTTTATATTAGCTCGTTGATAGCTTTATTTTCATCGCTCATAGTGTGGACGGTTTATAAATAACACAATGAGGTAAAAGATGAAAAAAGCACTATTTTTAGTATTTGTCCTGATAGTTTCCATCGGAATACCGGTCAGCGCACAGGATGATAATCTCACTACACAGCTTGATACCTACCTGAGCCGTCTGGAGAATATCGGTTTTTCCGGGTCTGTGATGATTGTTCAAAATGGAGAAATCATCCTTAATGAAGGCTATGGACTGGCTAATGCAACAGTAAATGAGCCGAATACACCTGATACGATCTATCCGAACGGGTCAATCACAAAACTCTTCACCGCAACAGCAATTCTGCAATTACATGAAGCAGGTCGCCTCGATGCAGAAGCGCCAATCAGTGACTATCTCGATAATGTTCCCGCTGACAAAGCCAGCATCACCATCACCCAACTTTTGAGTCATACAGGGGGGCTTGAAACCTACCACGATACAGAGGGCGATTTCCAACAGATGTCCCGTCAGGAAGCCTATGATACAATTATGAATACCCCCCTATTTGCTGAAACCGGCACAGAATACAACTACTCCAACAGTGGCTATACCCTGCTGGCAATTCTCATCGAAGAAATCTCGGGACAAAGCTATCAGGATTACCTCCGTGATCATATTTTCACACCCTTGAACATGAATCGCTCGGGTTTTCGTGGTGAGAGCTTCGATAACATGGCATATTCAATCAACACATTTGATGGTTATGGTACACTTGCTGATTGGGATTATAGCTGGGTAATCATTGGTAACGGGGGTATCGTCACGACAAATGCAGATCATGCTCTATTCATTGAAGCACTCCTCAACTTTGAGTTGTTCTCACAGGAAACAAGCATATACTGGGACGATTTAAGTCAGATTGACCTCTGGCGCAGTACATGGATTGGTGTTGCAGGGGGCGGTGATGCACAGGATTACAACGCATCAATTTACTTCAATCTGGATGCAGATACTTACATCTACAATATGACCAATACTGACGATTTCCTTGCTGAATTTGTGAGTGTTCGCCTGGGGCAAATCATTCAAGGGGAAACTATCCCCTTCCCACCGGAATTAACTGATGCAGAACTTGATGCAGATACCTGTTATATCGGTTTCTATCAACTACCCGGAGGAGGCATATTCACAATCTCAAATGATACAGGCAATCTCAGAATATCAGCCATCGGACAGAGTGCTGTATCCGCATTGACCGGAGTCACAGACCCTCAATTACAGGAATGGTACACTGAACTGACCGCAGAAGCAGATGTCTTATTGACTGATGTTGATGACGGAGATTTGTCTGCTCTTGCCAATGCCTTTGATGTTCCTGTTGATGAACTTGCCCGGTACTGGTTATCACTGGAAAATGCTTACGGAATATTCGAATCGTACACCATTCACGGCACAACCGTTTCCGAATTTGGAGAAAATGAGCCTGTCACCATCGTTAATCTCGAATTTTCAGCAACCGATCTCTATCTCATGCTTTACTGGAATGAAGATAGTGTCCCGATTGATTTCATTCTGGAAGAGACAAATGAGCTGGTATTCAGCCCTCTGTATCCAACAGCAGACGAGACCTTTACAACCTTCAATCTATTCCTGGATACGACAGTCAATATCAGTTTCGTACTTGATGGAAATGATGTCAGCACATTGCAAATCAATTCTGTAAATGAAGAAATACAGGCACAACTTGTAGAACAGGAATGCCTCTAAATCTCAACCCTGGCGGCGTATCAACATGGTACGCCGTTCTTATAACCAATCCAATGCAAAAATTTCTTCTTCACGATACTATTAACAAATCGCAAATTATTTTTTGGGAGAATATTTTTGATGAAAAGACATATTTTACTTTTTGTACTACTGTTCTTTGCCGCAACTTTCCTTACATCCGCACAGGACGAACTACCAGCCCTTGCTGATTTAGCAGATGGCTGGAATGCTATCGAAACAGGCGGATTCTGTTCGGCTGGCACACCATATCAGTTCTTCGTTCACGAAAGCGATACCAGCGACAACCTCCTGATTTTCTTCAATGGTGGTGGTGCGTGCTGGTTCGGGCAAGCCTGTGATCTCGCAAGCGAACCCAATATTCATTTCCCCTTTGCCGATATGGATCAAAATAACCCGGCTTTAGGAAGTGGCGTTTTTGAACTCGATAACGAAGCCAATCCCTTTGCAGAGTATGATATGGTCTTTATCCCCTATTGCACGGGAGATGTGCATATCGGGGGTGGAGAACGGGAATATACATACTCCAATGCCGATGGTGAGGAAGTTACAGTCACCACTTATCACAATGGCTATGAAAACAGCAGCACTGTCCTCAACTGGACATATGAAAACTTCTCTTCACCGGAGAGCGTTTTTGTTGCCGGAAGCAGTGCGGGTGCAATCGGCTCATCTTTCCATTCCGGTCTGATTGCTGAAAATTATGCCGATGTCCGTGTCACCTTGCTTGCTGATGCCGCCGGAGGATATGGTAGTCCAAATCTTGCGACTGTCTTTAATGCCTGGGATACAGCCTCAATTCTGCCGGATTGGGAAGAATATGCTGGCGAAACCAATGATACCCTCACATTCGAAGATTTCTACATTGCCAGCGCCAATCACAACGATAATCTGACCATCGCTCAGTACAATACGGCATATGATGAAACACAGGTCAGTTTCACCCTCGTTCTAGGAGACCCGCCTGATAGCTTTGACCTGTCACAGCGTATCCTGCATCATTATTCTGAAATCGAAAGTGCTGTTGATGAATTCTACACCTATACACCGGGTGGCGATGTTCATACGATTTTACGTTCGCCCGAATTTTACACCTATGTCGTCGAAGGCGTGCCCTTTGTCGATTGGATAGCAGCCCTCGCAGCAGGTGAAGCAGTAGACGACATTAGCTGTGTCGATGAAGCTGCCGGATGCACCCTCGCACCGGACGCCATGATGGAAAGCGAATAAAGTCCACAAGATTGAAATGTCTATCAGGTGAAATTTGCCTGATAGACATCTCCTCGCAGTCTCTTTCTTTAAGAAATCATTAAATCTTTCCAAATTTGTCGATTTGATGTCTCCTCAAACGGCGTTCTTGTAGACGCAACTATAAACAGGAGATTATCACATGATTGTCATTTTCGGAGCAACAAGCACAATCGGCAAAGCAAGCATTCCATTACTTCTAGAATCCGGGCAAGAATTACGCCTGGTCAGTCGCACACCGGAGAAATTAGAAGAATTTGCAGGCAAAGGTATCGAAATCGTCTATGGCGACCTGCTTGACGAAGCATCTGTTCGCCGCGCCTGTCAAGGAGCAAACACAGTATTCGCCAGTGTTGCCAGTCTGTTCGGTTATGGCAAAAACGCCTCCCACCATATCGATTACAGAGGGCAATGCAAATTGATCGACATTGCAAAGGAAACGGGCATCCAGCATTTTGTCTATATGTCCACACAGGAAGCCACCCTCGATAATCCAGCATCCTTCTTCCGCAATAAAGCCATGACCGAAGATTATCTGCGTGCAAGTGGCTTATCCTATACAATTTTGCGTGCATCAGCATTTTTCGTACCGCATGTTGAATTGATAGGCAAACCTGTTCTCGAAGGTGGCAAAGCCATGATTATGGGCAATGGAGATAATCCGCGTAATTTTGTCGCAAATTGTGATGTTGCGAAATTTGCTGTCATCGCCTTAACCGACCCCACAGCCCGCAATAAAACTATCAATATCGGTGGACTCGAAAACCTGACTTCAAAAGAGGTTGCTGAGATTTACGCCCGGATCGCTGGAGTTGAACTAAAATCACAGATCATCCCGCGTTTTATGCTGCGTATCATGTCAAAAGTGATGCAACCCTTCCACAACGGATTAAGCGACGTGATGAAAGCTGTGATTGATTCTGATACCAATCCCAAAACATTCGATATGTCTGACACACTGCAACACTACCCCGTTCAGATGACACGTCTGGAAGATTGGCTGTCCGCACAACTGCAAGTAGACTAATAAACATTCAAAAAAACTCAAAGGAGACACAACCATGCGCTATATGATACTTATCTACAATGACCCGACCATCCTCGATAATATGACGCAGGCAGAACAGGAAGCCGATTTCCAGTCATATATGGCGTTCAATCAGGTCGCCGCTGAAAAAAATGTCATGCGGAATGCTCTGCCGCTTCACCCGGCATCAACAGCAACGACATTGCGTGTTCGCGATGGTAAAAGCAATACGTTCGATGGACCTTTTGCCGAAACCAAAGAGATTCTGGGAGGTGTTTATGTCCTTGATTGCAAAGACCTGGATGAAGCTCTTGAACTCGCGGCATTGATCCCGGCAGCACACCATAGCTCGGTAGAAATCCGACCAATTCTGGAAATTCCAGGTGTCGAACAGTCACAATAAATAGCGGAGACCATTCATGACCATAAACGATATTCACAGTCACATCACAGAAATTTTTCAAGAAGAATCGCGAATCATTATTGCTGCCTTGCTATCAACACTCTGTGATATCGAACTGGCAGAAGATGCCTTGCAAGATGCGCTGGTCGATGCCCTTCAAAACTGGTCAAAGAATGGAATTCCGAATAATCCGGCAGCATGGATAATGACAACAGCGCGGCGTAAGGTGATTGATCGTCTACGCCGCGCTGGTACCAGGCAAAAATACAGTCCTGAACTGCAAGCGCTCCAAAAATTTGAAGAACAGTCAAATACATCGGAAGAGACAAGCATTGATGAAATCCCGGATGAACGCCTGAAATTGATATTTACCTGTTGCCATCCAGCACTCGCATTCGATGCACAAATCTCACTCACTTTACAGGTTGTTATCGGCTTATCGGCTGAAATAATTGCAAAAACATTCCTCATACCCGGAGCAACGATGGCACAACGACTGGTACGCACCAAACGCAAAATTCGCGATGCAGGAATTCCCTATGCCATACCTTCTACCGATAAATTACCGGAACGCATCAACGCTGTTTTATCGGTCATCTATTTTATTTTCAATGCGGGTTATACAACGCCTATCGGCAATGAACTGATGCAAGCCGATTTATGTGAAGAAGCGATTCGTCTGGCACGAACCCTCTATCAATTACTTGAAAATCATGCAGACGATACCGCACATGCCGAAACATTGGGATTATTATCCCTGATGATCTTACACCATGCCCGCCACACATCCCGCCTCGAATCTAACGGAAACATGCTGCTCATGGAGCAACAAAATCGCGCACTATGGAATCGAGATGCCATTGCAGAGGGGATTGCATTGCTGGATAAAGCATTATTGTTTAGAAAACGGGGTGTCTATCAGATTCAAGCCGCAATCGTTGCCCTGCATAGTGAAGCAACAAATATCGAAACAACCGACTGGAAGCAGATTGCACTGTTATACAGGGCACTCATGGAGTTTATCCCATCGCCTGTTATTGAACTGAATCGCATTGTAGCCATTGCTATGTTTGAAGGCTTTGAAACTGGTTTAGAATTGCTTAATCAGCTAGAAAATCAGGATAAACTGGAACAGTATCACCTATTTCATGCCACCTGTGCCGACTTTTTACGGCGATTAAATAGAACAAACGAAGCAAAATCAGCTTACATAAAAGCAATCGAATTATGCGAGAATCAAGTCGAACGCCAATTCCTTGAACGTCGATTGATAGAAGTATCATCTGTGAGTGAATAGTAAATCGAAAAAGCCCCTGCATATTGTAGGGGCTCTCTTTTCTTAACTACCAATTGCCTCACGTACAGGCGTACAGCACAATACCAGTTGTTTCGCAGCGAAGACTTCATCCACACGGCGAACAGGCGCAATATGTGGCGCGTCGTGCAGAAGCTCAGGATTGGTTTTCGCTTCTTCCGCGATTTTCTTCATCACATCAATGAAGTTGTCCAATTCTTCCTTGCCCTCGGTTTCGGTTGGCTCAATCAGGAGCGCTTCCGGCACAATCAAGGGGAAGTAATTGGTCGGTGGATGGATACCATAGTCAATCAAACGCTTACTAATATCAAGCGCGTGAATGTCATCCGCACCTTCAACCTTACCTGTTAGTACAAATTCATGCCCACAATAACGTGGATACGGGACTTTATAAGTTTCCAGCAGGTTCGCACGGATATAATTGGCATTCAATACAGCGTGGCGGGTCACATCATGTAAGCCCTGAGCACCATAAGCACGGATATACGCATAAGCGCGAACGTGCATCCCGAAGTTACCATGATAGGCTTTCAGGCGACCGATGCTCTTTTCAGGCATTACCAGCCCGTAAAGCGGTGCATCATCATCGCTCTCAGCTTCTTCGGTGATGTCTACAATCGGACCCGGCAAATAAGGTTTTAGCTTATCGCCCACACCAACAGGACCACTACCCGGACCACCGCCACCATGCGGGGTGCTGAATGTCTTATGCAAATTGTAGTGCATCACATCGAATCCCAGTTCACCCGGTTTGACCACACCCATCAGCGCATTCATATTCGCGCCGTCCATGTACATCAAGCCGCCGGCGTTGTGAACGATCTCAATGACTTCAAGAATCGGTTCTTCAAACAAACCGAGTGTGCTTGGAACAGTAATCATCATCCCGGCGATTTCGTCACCGCGTTCATCACAGACTGTACGGAGAGCATTGAGGTCAACATTACCTTTTTCATTCGACGGCAATTCGATGACGGAGAAACCAGCCATTGTCACAGTCGCCGGATTTGTACCATGAGCACTATTCGGAACGAGAATCTTATCGCGTTTAGTATCGCCACGATCGAGATGATATTTACGAATCATGAGGATGCCAGCGAATTCGCCCTGAGCGCCAGCCGCCGGAGCAAGACTGACCGCTTCAAAGCCGGAGATTTCAGCCAGCCAGGTCTGAAGTGTGTACATCAGAGCCAATGCACCCTGTGAACTCTCATCATCCGAACCCGGATGCAGATGAGCAAAACCGGGCAAACGTGCCATATCTTCATTCAGTTTCGGGTTGTATTTCATCGTACACGAGCCAAGCGGATAGAAACCCTGATCAATCGAATAATTCAGATGGCTCAGGCGCATAAAGTGACGCACCACCTGCAATTCACTGACTTCGGGCATTTCAAGGTCATCACGGAGCAAGTCAGCAGGTAATTCACTTTCAGGGACATCACAATCCGGCAAATTCACGCCGATACGTCCCGGAACACTTTTGTCATAAATCAGAGGTTCATTTTCTTTGAGTTCTGTCTGTTCAATTGCTACCATTACGCCATACTCCTCAAAACCTCGACAAACAGGTCGATTTCTTCTTTGCTATTCATTTCTGTCACGGCAATCAGCATATGGTCTTTGAGATGGGCATAATCCTGACCGAGGTCATAACCACCGATAATGCCATTTTCAATCAGAGCCGCGTTGACTTCTTCAACCGGACGCAGACATTTCACTGCAAATTCATTGAAGAAAGGTTTTTCGTTGAGGACTTTGTAGCCATCAATTTTGTCGATTTCTTTAGCGGCGTAATGCGCTTTGTGGTAATTCAGTTTCGCAACCTGCTTGAGACCATTACACCCCATCAGCGACATATAGACCGCAGCCGCAAGCGACATCAACCCTTGATTGGTACAAATATTGCTACTGGCTTTTTCACGGCGGATGTCCTGTTCACGCGGGCGCAGGGTCATCACATAGGCTTTTTTACCATCGCCGTCAACTGTTTCACCAACAATACGCCCGGCGATCTTACGCACATATTTTTGTTTGGTCGCGAAGAAACCAACATAAGGACCACCGAAACCGAGAGGAATACCCATTGGTTGCCCTTCCCCGACAACAATATCAGCGCCCATTTCACCGGGGGATTTGAAAAGACCAAGTGCCATCGGATTCGCTACAACACAGAGCAACGCACCGGCATTATGAACCTGTTCGGCAAGTTTTGTCAGGTCTTCAATTTGACCGAGGAAATTCGGGTAGCTAACAGCCAGCATTGCCGTGTTATCATCCAGCAAATCAGCCAGTTCAATCAATGTACGCGGTTTATCATCCCCGGCAAGTTCAATATCCCGCCCCTGATGATAAGTACGCACAACATCACGGTATTGAGGATTAATCGCCTGACTGAGAATGAATTTTTTCTTTTTGCCACGCGCAACTTCATAAGCCATCGTGACAGCTTCTGCAAGACCCGTCGCGCCATCATAATGACTGGCATTCGCAGCATCCATGCCTGTCAGCGCACACATCATGCTCTGATATTCGAAAATGGCTTGCAATGTTCCCTGCGATACTTCCGGTTGATACGGGGTGTATGCGGTCAGGAATTCGCCACGCAAAATCGTATGATTAACGACAGAGGGCACAAAGTGATGATATGCCCCTGCACCGCGAAATAGCGCAAAATCGCCAGCATGTTCATTGGCTTCTGCCATCGCTGCCATTTCACGGGTGATTTCCATTTCACTCAATGCAGATGGTAAATCCAGTTTCGGGAAGCGATGCGACGCAGGCACAGCTTCAAACAAATCTTCGATAGTTGTTACGCCAATTGCAGCTAACATCTGCTGGCGTTCAACTTCGGTATGAGGAATATAAGCCATAGACCTTCTCTTCTCTACTGCTTTAACAATACAAAATTAGAGAACTCGCACATTAACAAAAGGGCGCATACACACTACGCCCCATAAGTATTTTCACAAAGTTGTCTCTAACTGTCTCACAAAAATTTAGCGATTCTCACAATATTCTTTGTAGGCTTCAACATCCATCAAATTTGAGAGATTGCTATCATCGGTGATTTTGATTTTAATCATCCAGCCATTGCCATAAGGGTCTTCATTGACAATTTCCGGTTCACCTTCAAGCTCACTATTCACTTCAATGATTTCACCTGCGACAGGCATATACACTTCCGAGGCAGCTTTCACAGATTCAATTTCACCGAATGGTTCACCCGCACCGGGCGCTTCCCCGACTTCTTTAAATTCAGCATACACAAGGTCATTGAGCGCATCCTGAGCGTAATCCGAGATACCGATTGTTGCTGTATCGCCTTCGACACGAATCCATTCGTCACTTTCAGCGTACTTTAAATCTGCGGGAAAATTCAGATTAGCCATGTGTCATTACTCCTTGAGTGAATAGATTTTTAAAATAAAAAAGCGCACAACATGGGTAGCCGTGCGCTCTGTTAGCGAATAGATAACCTTCAGAGTTATGCGTCCATCAAATCCTGTAACCTGAGAGTTTCGCGATTCACCGGGCAAATGGTGTATCGCTTGCCCCTTCGGTGGTCAGCAAATAGCCAACGCTCTCTCTGAATGGACGTATTGTATTTGAATTTGATTGTAGCGGTATCCAATGTGATATGCAACACAAGGTTAGACAATTTCTATTTTTCAAATCGGTATCTATTTTTCTAAGAAGCATCTGTTAAAATATTCACAAAGTCAAAATTAGAGGTTTTATCTGTGGAAAAAAAGCAAAATCATCGCATTCTATTTTCAGTCATCACCATACTAATCACTGCTATTGTAGGTATCAGCATTTACATTGCCTATCTATTTTTGAGTACGCCGCAAACAGTTTATGCACCGGAATATTTGCTGGATGATGACGGCATCACAGAGATTGAACCTCCGCTCGAAATGCCGGATTTCACGCTTACAGATCAATATAATGAATCAATCAATCTGAGCGACCTTGATGGTAGCCTATCACTCATCACATTCGGGTTTACACATTGTCCCGATGTTTGCCCGATTACACTGGGTGAAATGCGAAATATCCGCGAAGATTTAGGGAATCTGGCAGATGAACTTGACTATGTTTTTGTAAGCGTGGATGGAGAACGGGATACACCGGATGTACTGTCAACCTACTTCACAACGTTACGTGTAGACGGTTTCATCACCGGAATGACGGGTAGTGAATCACAATTACGCACAATCAGCGAATCTTATGGTGTAGAGTTTATTTACAATGAACCGGATCAACTCGGCAATTACACGGTTGACCATACTGCCGGAATGTTCCTGCTGGACGAAAATCACAATTGGATTCGCAGGTATCGTTACGGTATCCAGAGCAATCTCATTGCCGATGACATACGCCAGATTCTTGAAAATTAACGGCGCGGCACACGCGGCAAAATCGACGTGACCACTTCATAATTACTGGTATCGAGCCAATCAGCTATCATTTCGGCAGTGATCATTTCATCACCCTGCTGTCCTAACAAAACAACTTCATCGCCAGCATGAACACTTCCAATATCCGTGACTTTGACGGCTGTTTTTTCCATGCTCACGCGACCGACAACCGGGGCTTTCTGTCCGTGAATCAATACATATTCCCATGTATAGGGACCACGCCGGAATCCATCGGCATATCCCACAGGTAAAATAGCAATTTTCTCATTGTCGCGGGTTGTATATGTGCCGTTGTAGCCTATAGGATGCCCCGGCGGGAAGTCTTTCACCTGCAAAATCTGTGTTTTCCATGACATCACCGGGCGCATTCCCGGATAAAGAGGTGTTTTCTCCGATGGACGTAAGCCGTAGAGCATCAAGCCAGGGCGAACCAGATTCAGATGATTATCCCAGGAGGCGAGAGTTCCAGGAGAATTTGCCGCGTGCATATAGGTCACATTTATTCCGGCTGCCCGCAAGGGGCGAATTGCACGGCGAAAAGCCTCCAGTTGATGTGCAGTTAATTCCGCATCCTCATCTGCCGAAGAAAAATGCGTATAAATGCCTTCAATATTGAGATTCGTGAGTGTGTGTAAATGTCGGAAGGCTTTGATGGTATCCCCAGCAAAAATGCCGAGCCGCCCCATGCCTGTATCAATCTTGACATGAACTTTCAGCTTACCTGCAACAGTACGTGCCATCCGGTCATAGCGTTCTGCCTGTTCAAGATCAAAAACGGTTAGCGTGAGATTTAGCTGATGTGCCTGTCGAGCAGCTTCGGAGGGCGCATAGCTCAAAACGAGAATCGGCGTTGTAATCCCTGCATCACGTAGCTCTACTGCTTCGGCTATAGACGCAACACCGAGATACCCCGCTCCATTGGTGACAGCCGTTCGTGCAGCCATCACCGCACCATGTCCGTAAGCATCCGCTTTGACAACCGCCATCAGCATTACATCATCTGCCAGTTGTTCCCGCACGATACGAATGTTGCCTGCCAGAGCATCGGCATCAATCTCAACCCGTGAGGGTCTTAGCATTGGCGGAGCCTGGCGCAACACCCTGTCCTGCCTTACCAGATATTGCTTGTCTCCGAGATTCGCAAGTAAGGCTTCTACCACACGTTCCAATCCGGCGTGCGACCCACCTTTAACCAGAACAATGTCATTTTCAGTGATATTCAGACTTTCCAGGACAGAGACGACATCCTGAGTACTATAAGTCGTGAAAACCTGTCCGATATCCATACCATTATCAATGGCAGCCCGACCAGCTAAGGCAGCATCAACACCCTGCGTAATAATATAATCGGCAACTTCTGCTGCCTGTTGCCCGACTGTGCGGTGCGCGTATCGGCTATTGCGTCCCAGATTTTCGATGTCGCCTAAGATTAGAATTGTACGATGTCCGTCTGCGCTAACCTCTTCCAGCCAGTTCAATACAGCAAGTGTTGACTCATAAGACGCATCAAAGGAATCATCCACGAGGGCACATCCACCTATCCCTTGATGAAGCGCCATGCGACCCGGCAATGATCGAAGTTCGGTTAGTGAGCGCAAGGCATCTTCCATCCCGATACCAACATGTTCACCGACCTGAATTGCTGCCAGTAATCCATACAATTGATGTTTGCCGGGTATCGGACTCCAGCGTGCAAGATAACGGGCATCACCATGACGAATATCAAAGCCAATGCGTTCAATACCAACTTTCACATTAAAAGCCAGCACATCAGCACCAAAGCGGTCAACACCGATTGTTCGAACTGTAACCCCATCTTTCACACGGGTCGCAAGTTCGCGTGTTCCGTCGTCGTCGTAATTGACGACAGCCAGATGACCTGGTTGCAGTGATTCCAGTAGATCAGCAAATTCTTCAACATACTGGGAGCAGGTTTCAAATGTGGAGGGATGAACACAATCAATATTTGTCAAAACAGCAATATCTGGATTGACCGCATCTAACATATGCGCCAGTTCACCGGGGATTGATGGGTTTAGCTTGAGGACAACATACTCATGTTCCGGTGTTAATCGTGCGAGCGATAATGGAATTCCGAGCGTCCCGACTTCATCGACATTGCCTGCCAGGGAACGAAAATTATTGCTCATAATATGATTGATGGCATCGACAGTCACCGACTTTCCATGCGACCCCACCACAGCAATCGTCTTGACCTGTAATTTTTCGAGGGTGTAATGAGACCATTCCAAGAGAGCTTCGATTGTGTCATCCACCATTAACACCGATACATTTGTCGTATCGCATGTTGGCGGTTCAACACATAAAACACCGGATATGCCGTTGCTAATTGCTTCTTCAATATACTGATGGGTGTCCCCGCGATCAGTACGCAACGCAATAAACAACTGATTCTCACCTACATTCGACGCATCCAGGCAAAAATCAGTGAACAGATTGGCGGCAGGCTCTCCGAAGAGCTGTCCATTTGCGGCTTTGAGAATATCGTACAAATTTATCATGGCAAAAGTATAGCACTATCGCGAAAAGCTGCCAAACCTTGTTTGAAAACCGTTTACAAATTCTGAACGTTCAATTACGAGGCTCAAAAGTCTCATTGCGAAATATGATATAATGCGCTGAGTTCAGGTGATATTGTAAGGATTTCCACAACATATATGGCTTTTGAATTTGAAGTTATCGCGCGTGATGGTCATGCGCGTGCCGGAATTTTACACACTCCTCATGGCGATATTCCTACACCCGTATTCGCACCGGTTGGAACACTCGCTACGGTTAAAGCAATGCCTCCGCGTGATTTAAAATCTGAAATCGACGCATCACTCATTTTATCGAATACCTACCATTTGCACTTACGTCCTGGAGAAGGACTCGTTGAGCAGATGGGTGGCTTACACGACTTTATGCAATGGGATGGTCCAATTCTGACTGATTCAGGGGGTTTCCAGGTATTCAGTTTGACACAGATAAACGAAATTGATGAAGATGGCGTAACCTTTCGCAGTCATATTGATGGTAGTAAACAACGCCTCACGCCGGAAAGTTCTATGAAAATTCAGGAGCAACTCGGCGCAGACATCATTATGGCATTTGATGAATGTCCTCCACCGGATGACCGTGCGAGGGTTGAATCTTCTCTCGGTAGGACACATCGCTGGCTACAACGTTGCCGCGAAGCCCATCCTTCGGACGATAAACAGGCGTTATTCGGAATTATACAGGGTGGCGTTTTCGATGATTTACGTGCGAAATCGGCTGAATTCGTGACTTCTCTTGATTTACCGGGTTATGCTATCGGGGGATTGGCTGTCGGTGAAACCAAAGATGAGCAATACAAAACACTTGATTTCACGCTGCCTCTCATGCCTGAAAATAAGCCGCGCTATTTAATGGGCGTTGGTGACCCGGATGATTTATGTGAAGGAATTTCAAGAGGTGTTGATATTTTCGATTGTGTCATACCAACACGTCTGGCACGACATGGGGCAGCATTTACAACAGACGGACGTGTGAATATGCGAAATGCTGTTTTCAAAGATGATCCACGCCCGATTATGGAGGGAACAGGAATTTACACGGAACAGTTCACCCGTGCATACATTCGTCACCTGGTAGTCACGAAAGAACTACTGGCACATTATTTGATCAGTCTGCATAATATCTGGTTTCTGGTGAATCATGTCAAAAACATGCGGCAGGCGATTATCGAAGGGCGTCTGGAGGATTACAAGCAGTCCTTCCTGTCACGGTATCTGAGCAACTGAGTACTGCTATTGAGTCTCATGAAACAGGCAAAACAAGCCTTAGCAATGATGGTTTTTGCAGTCACGATTGGTTGCACAAACCAATTACTACCCGCTACACCTCCCCCTGCTACGGCGGAGGTCTTGCCAGTTTATCATACCGGTGACACATCACTTTTTGTCGCTGTTGTGGCTACGTCTGACTATGAAACTGACCATGACATCTTTGTTGAAGCCCACAGCGATAATCATCAGAATCTATTGATGCAGCTAGATCGTTACAGTATTCCCTTTTTCATCTCGCATCATAATCCTGCTGGAGATAATCAGGTACGCTGGTCAGCCCCTCTCGCACAGGATGGAATTGCAATTATTGTCAACGGGAATAACCCTGTCGCCAATCTTTCAATCGAGCAATTGCGGCGAATTTATAGAGGATTCATCACGAACTGGTCAGATTTAGGGGGACATGATAGTGAAATAGAGTTATATAGCAGAGAAACAGGGGCAGGTATCCGGCTTGAATTTGAACGTCTGGTGATGGGGCAACAACGCACATCCCCCAATGCCCGCGTCCTGTCTTCCAGTCAGCTTATCATCGAACAGGTTGTCTCGAACCCGGATGCAATAGGCTATATTCCACTGAGTTTGCTTGATGGAACGGTTAAACCTCTGGCGATTGAAACGATTTTGCCATCTCTAACGACAATCGCAGACAATAATTATGCTTTACGCTCGACAATCTATGTCATTAGCTTACAAGAACCTGATACCCATGTGCGTGAATTTCTGATTTATATTCAGAATGACGGGCAAAATCTGCTATCAGGCGTATATGCACCCTTACCCCGTTAAGCTGATGTCATAGCCACAGATGCCATTGTCAGGATCGTCGCAAACAATAGCCCACCGATTAATAGCCACAATGCGACAGCCGCAAAATCACGATAGCGCCGGATTTGTGAGCGTTTCTGATAGGCGGCATATTCTGCCTGTTGCAAATGATACAGTGCTGTTGACGCCTGTACATTATCAGGATTAATTCTCAGAACATTATCCAGGCAGATAATGCTCTGATCCATTTCATCGACTGCCAGACTCATCCATAACCAGGCATCCTCAAAGTTGCCATCCTCACGAATGAGTCCCCGCAGGATAGGCAGAGCTTCGGCACGTTTATCCGCTTTGACCAGGTCAATCGCATCCAGCAAACGGTCGATTTTGTGTTCACTATCGCTATGAGAATGTTCATCCATCTTATGCGTACTCTGGAATTGCTTCGTCTAAGGTAACATTGTCGAATAAATCAGTTTCATCGACCCGATTAGCAGTTGGTTCAGGATAAACCCGTGTGAATCCCTGTTTAGCACGTAATCTTCGCTGTAGGAAATCCGGCAACCAGCTAAACCAGCCACCCCGTCTACCGCCACCACCCTGGCTTTTATGACAGGCTGAGGATTCATCCCACTTATCAAGATAATCTAAAATATCGACCTTCGCATGAATCGGTTCAATGTGATCGACTATCGCATCGAAATCAATATCCTTGTTCGTTCCCATGCGTTTTGTATCCATGCCACGCAACTTCATAGTGAACAATAACAACTTGAGCATGGATGCTGGAATAGCTGAATAATATAACTTCTGTGGTTGATATGCCTGTTGCCCATCGGTCAGGTAATTTGTATCACCTGCTAATTTGAAGGCTTCTGTGGTCGCACGCTGGATTGCAATATGATCGGGGTGTCCGTAGCCACCATATTTATTAAAGGTGATGACCACCTGCGGTCGAATTTCGCGGATGACTTCAACCACACGCTTTGTAACAGATTCCGGTTCACGATTCCAGGTTGCCCATAGACAGCGTTCATCTTCACTGGTTTCAGACCCCATCATGCCGCTATCGCGATAATGAAGGAGGAACATCTTCTTAAATTTGAGAACTTCATTCGCACAATCCAATTCAGAGAGGCGTAATTCACGCACCGTTTCGTATTGTCCCTGCATCTCTTCGGGGATTGTTCCAACATCGCCATCCGTTGCACAGATTAAATAGACATCTGTCCCTTCTGCGACGTATTTTGCGATGAGTCCCCCGTTACCAAAACTCTCATCATCGGGATGAGCGTAACTGATAAGCACACGTTTTTGTGCCATTATATTCTCCAATTTTGTATTCGTGTCCGACTATAAAGACAGTGCTAGTCCTATTTTACTTACATCTTGCCCTACGATGTCCCTATTATAGACTCAAGAAGCGCATATATCCCCTGTGCAATTGATAAACGTCTCTTTATACTATTGCGCTGCAACTCAATATGACAATTTGCATAAAGCAATCTTGAATTTTCGACAACGAGCATGAGGATACTATGCGTCAAATTACCAGCATTTTCGTTATATCAATGCTGATTTTCACTGCTTTCAGCCTGACAACAAACCCGGTCGAGGGTCAATTCGCAACCAATACACCTGCCGGTGATAGCGGAAGTAACAATTCATCAGGCGGTGATACTTTGCCGTCCGGTGGTTTTGGTTTCGCCACCAATACACCTGCGGGTCCTACGAATACGCCGACTAATACGTCAACAGCAACGAATACATCAACCAGTACACCGACACCAACATTTACACCGAGTAACACACCAACACCTACTAATACACCGACGCCGACACCAACGCCAAATGGTCCATTCTGGTATCCTGAAGGAGTCAATCCTCTGACTGGCTTGCTGTATCCTGATGCAGAGGCAATGGCACGGCGGAATCTGATTGTAAAGATTTCTAACTTCCCGCCGCTGGTTCGTCCACAGCACGGCATCAATCAAGCTGACGTGATTTATGAGTATGAAGCAGAAGGCGGTGTCACCCGTTTCGCGGCGATTTTCCGTAGTAACAATCCAGAACGGGTTGGCTCGATTCGGAGTGCGCGTTTGCTGGATATTGAACTGGCGACAATGTATAACGCATTACTTGCTTATTCCGGCACAAGTGAACCCATTCAAGAATTACTCACCACCGCACCGTTTTTTAATTTCCAATTGATTTCACCCTCGGTTGGGCATTCCGAAAATCAAAGTAACAATTGCGTTGATTCACCGTTCTGCCGTAATACAGATTTGCTTGCAAACGATACCCCCCGCGAACACACTTTATTCGGGAATACCAATGAAATGTGGGAAGTCGCAGATCGTCAGGGAACAAATACAGGGTATGTTGCCTTCGGTTTTGCATTTGGTGAAGAACCGGATGAAGGCGGAACACCTGCCAACGATATTTTCATCGAATGGTGGGGACAAACAGACGCACGCTGGCAATTTGACGAAGAAACAGGACGTTACATTCGTTTCACCGATGGACAGCCACATTTTGATGCTGCCGATGGAGAACAAATCTGGGTCGATAATCTGGTAATTGTTGAAGCAGCCCATGTAGACCGTCCTGATTTATTCCCGCCGGGAGCGAATTATACCTCGCTCGGTGTTGAACTCTGGGGACAGGGACGCGCTTATGTCATTCGTGATGGCGAATTGTTCCAGGGTTTCTGGCGACGCAACGAAAATCGCGCCAGTGGACAGGCATTGCAACTCATTTACGGTGATAATACACCGATTATGCTGCAACCCGGAAGAACATGGGTCACAGTTGTTCGAGGACTGGGTAATGCCAGTATTGATGAAGATTATGCCGATGTCTATGCAACCGCGACTGTCATCGCACAAACACCATCACCGACACCATTTGACCCCAATCCAGATGGTTAGAGCACAGAACGGGATGCAAAATAAGCATCCCGTTTTCTTTTTCCTGTAACGATTCCTCTACGAGACCTTCATACTTTTCTGTCATTATAAACAGAGAAAATTTATTGAAGGGTAAGCTCATGGAAAAGAATTCAGACCTCTATAATTTTACGCAAACCGTGCAGGGACAGGTTTTCTACGCGGCATTTCTGACGAACATCACTCAGGAACAGCGTGATGATTGGACAAATCGTCCACCTGTGATGAATATCAAACGCGGTTATGCCGAAAGTCCGAATTGGATTTTTGTGCAAGCATTGGAGTTTGCACCAGAACCGCTCACAGTTGAACGCTTTCGCAAACGTGCTGTCTATTCATCGGAGAGCCTGACTGCTGCATTGTTAGAACTTCTCGCCAGTGAACAATATTTTGACCGGATTGGCAATGAATATCATCTCACAGAAAAAGGGCATGAAGCGGCACATAAAATCGGTGATTTCCGTATTACAGCATTTGATGGTTTTGAGCCTATTCCGGGCGATGAGATTGGTATACTTGTTGGCTATACGAAGCGCATCATTGACGCAAGCATGAATGCTGGTAGCCCTCCGGGAACATGGTGTCTTGCACATTCTCGCAATCGCGCACCGGATGAGTCAGCACCGCCACTCGCACATTTGATTCAGCATGGTAGCGACTTCAATTCTTTCCGTGATGATGCACATATGGCAGCATTCGGCGCTCATGGCGTTGAGGGGCATGTGTGGGAGGCATTTTCATACGTGAAAACAGAACAGGCACAAAACGCAGCAGAATTGTATGAAAAGCTGGCATATCGCGGTTTCTATACCGAAGATTGGCAAGCCGCTTTGAATGACCTCGAAAATCGCGGTTGGATTGCAAAAGATGCTGAAAATTATCTGGTTAATGATGATGGATTAGCCGTTGCTAAAGATGTAGAAGTAAAAACCGATGCCTATTTCTATGCTCCCTGGGATGTGCTGGATGATGATGAGTATCAAGAACTTATCATGTTAATTCAGAAAATCAGTGAAAAATGTCAGGCATTAACAGCACAACCGGCTTAAACGATATTTATACGAAAAACGGGAACAAGATAGCTGTTCCCGTTACATGATTCTGGCTATTGCCATACTATTTGCGGGCAGTCCGCGAACGCAGTCCGACCATACTAAAGCCAAATGTGCTAATACCCATTACAGCACATGCCAGTAATCCGATGAGCAAAGTTTCTGTCACCCAACCATCAATCATAACGCTTCGCATTGCGTCCAGAATATAGGTAATCGGGTTAATCTGTGCGGCAACTTTAATCCAGCCATCCAGTAAATTGATCGGAACAAAGGTCGCTGTCAGAAATGTGAGCGGGAAAAACAGGAAACTGCCGCCCTGTGTTGCGCCAGCATTCCCCGAAAACAGCGCGATACCGATTGTGAATCCGGCAAAGCTCAGACCGAGTAACATGGCATATGCGATAACTGTGAAAAGTCCGAAAACACCCGTTGCAGGTTCAACACCGAGGAACAAACCCACAATCACAATAAATGTGGCTTGAATCGCGAGAATAACAGCCCCTGCAAGTGTGGGTCCCAGAATGAGGGCAATCCGGCTAATTGGTGTCAGCAGGAGCTTATCAAAATAGCCCGATTCAATATCACGGACAATGCTCTGTCCGGCAACACCCGCACCACTCAACGCTGAACTGATAATCGACAATGGCAGAATGAAATTAATATAGCTTGTGCCACTCAGGAAAAAGTTGGAGGCATTCCCGAGTTGTGCCTCATAGATGATGAGGAAAAACCCGCCTAAAATCAGTGGCGGTAAAATCGCACCCGGTGTACGGAAATTCACGACCAGACTACGCCAGGCTAATGTTGTAACCTGCAACACAAATGGCATCCTGTTTGATTTGCTTTTTGTAGCACTTTGTTCTTTGTGCCCCGTATATGTTGGATTTACTGTGCTCATTAGTATGCTCCTGTGCTTTCTATACAGCGTGCAATTCTGCTTCGATGGTTTCACCATCTGCATCATATCGTTGTCCGGTGACTTTCAGGAAAACGTCATCCAGTGTGGGTTGTGTTAGCGTGAGTGTTTCCAGTTCAATACCTGCGGACTGTAATTTTTGTACGACTTTCGGTACAGATGCAGCGGCATTGCTCAAATATAGACGTAATGTCTGACGGTCTACTTGAATGCGGTCAACCATGCCGTGTAGTTCGGATTTTGCGCTTTCTACATCATCAATATCATGGAATGTGACATTAATTGCTTCACCACCAACTTCTGCTTTGAGATCGGCGGGTTTGCCCTCAGCAACAATTTCACCTCTGTCAATGATTGCTATGCGGTCTGCCAGTTCATCGGCTTCTTCAAGATATTGCGTGGTGAGAAAAATCGTCATGCCGCGGGAACGATTTAAACGGCGTACCTCCTGCCATACATCGCGACGACTGGCGGGGTCAAGTCCGGTAGTTGGTTCATCGAGAAAGAGGATTTCCGGTTCATGAACCAGAGCAAGCGCCAAATCAAGGCGACGACGCATCCCGCCGCTATAATTGCCGACCCGTCGATCTTTGAATTCCGACAATTTCACCAGTTCTAGCAATTCCTCCGCACGTTGACGGGCTTGCTTGCGACTCATACCAAAAGTTTGCCCCTGAATCGTCAGCAATTCCATTGATTTCATGATAGGGTCGAGACCGATTTCCTGTAATGCGACACCTGCGACACGGCGAACATCTCCGGCATTTTTGATGACATCGTAGCCACCAACAGTCGCTGTCCCGTCTGTCGGGATTCCGAGTGTCGTCAACATATTTACAGTTGTACTTTTACCAGCACCGTTAGGTCCTAAGAAGCCGAAAACTTCCCCGGATTGGACTTTGAATGACACACCGTTAACAGCAGTAAAGTCTCCATAACGTTTGACCAGATTACTTGCGATAATTTCACGATTCGACATAGTTACTCCCTCTATTTACAACACAAAGCACACCACAGATTAAAATCTGCACGTTCAACTGATATTCAGGTACGGGATAAATTTATTTGTTAGCTGAATCCGATGGCAAATGGCTCATCCGGTCACTGAAAGCGCCGATGAGAATATCAAGTCCATCCATAAGTTTATCGAGGTCATCATCAGATAATCGTGCAAGAGTATCTGTCAGGAAATCTTCGGTGCGTTGTTCAATATCAGCAAGAACCTGGTGTCCTTCATTGGTGATGTCGATTTTTACCACGCGGCGGTCTTCTTCCGAGCGTTCGCGTTCAACCCAGCCACGTTCTTCAAGAACAGTGATTGTACGGGATAGTGACGCTGCACTCACTGACATGGCATCTGCTAATTCGGTTAGCGTATGCGGCTGATAATCAACGCGATTCAACACATGAAAATGCACAGGTGGCACAGGAATCGTCGGGACGCGCATATGCGCCTCCATCAATCGTCCCATCAGCGGAAAGATACGTTTTGCTTTGCGGGCGACATCCCGTGCAATGCTTGAATCGGACACAATTGCCTCTACTAATAGTTAGCACTCCTAACTAATGACCATCATTATGGTACAGGTCAATAATGAGGAGTTTATGAACAGTTTCTCAATGATAGCTCAAAGTTGACTAAATGTCTCAGAAATTTGGACTCAAATTGGTACGAACATTTTAGTTTTCACGAAAACGATAGGTATATCATCATGTGGCATATATCCTGAATCTAGTATAAAGATTATTTTTGTGAGAGATAGAGGTACATATGACTGACAAAACACAACTCTGGAGAGCAATGCAACAGGCGATGAATGCCGTTGCTACAAATCTAGCTCCTGCGGTTCGCGCAAAGCTAGAAGATACAAGCATTGAAATTCAAAATTTATTTCCGCTTGGCATCGCCTATGAAGTCCGACCTGAACCGATTGAACTAAAACACCTGCGAAACCGGGATCCCTATAGTGTTGAACAAAATCAGCTTAATGCCATTCAACGTTTACGGGATGCAGGTCTGGTTGATGAGAATGATGTCATTACACAGACAGCGTATGATGAGTATCAATCTCTGATAGATGCCCAGGACGAGCTAGCAAAATCTCTGAATTTGATGTCTGAGAGCAAACTTGATGAAGTGGTTAATTATCTCAAACGCGCTCATGATGTGGCTATTGATATGGATGACATGCACTCATTCCAGATACATGCAGGACAAAAATTTCCTGGCAATGCTGTGCATCTGGTCTATGAATTGATTGCCCGTTTTGCGGCATTGCGGGATGATGTGCATATCAAAGCATGGCAACACCTTGATGCCGATGGACATACCTATGAAGCAGCAAGTCTTGTGTGGGATGGGACAGCAACAAATGCTGCAACTCTTATGGAAGCACGGCAAAATCGTGGTTATGAAGAATCAGACTGGCAGGCAACACTTGATAAACTGGTTGAACAAGGCTGGTTGAACAAAAATAGTGATGACTATGCTGCAACAGAAGAATGGAACAAAATCCGCTCTAACGTTGAAGTAAAAACCGATGAATTATTTTATTCTATCTTCGCAGATTTCAGTGACGATGAAATCGAACACTTATTAACTTTATTAAAAGAGGTTCAGGCGAAGTTTACCCCTGAACCGGAAGCTTCTTAAAGCTCCTATCCTAAATTCGGGCAGATGACGCTCCCAATTTTCATCTGTCCGGGCTTCGCTTCTGGCATTATTCTCCACTATTTCATACAATCCCGACTTTCAAGATAATTTCATAGAAAGCATGTCATGGATATTAAAGCCTTCCAGCAGCAGGTGCGGGAGTTAAGCCAGCATTTTGATACGAAAACGCCGGATAGACGCATCATGTATCTCATCAGCGAATTGGGTGAAGTTGTTGATGAAGTAATTGAGCTTCAAACAGCTAGTGCGGACACATCTCCTGAAAAAATTGCAGAAATCAAAGAACGCATCGGTTTAGAGATTTATGATGTTATCTGGAATGCGGTTGACCTCGCCAACATGCTGGATATTGACCTTGAAGAATCATTTCGACAAAAAATCGAGTTCAATAAAGAGCGCACATGGTCGCGTAGTGGAAAAATTGTAGATTCACACGAATGAATCATGACAATTTAGAACATAACCATAAGTCTTAATCAAATTGACCGGATATTCTAATGGAATATCTATCAAGTTGTTGTAGTTTCTTCTTGCAATACACATCATTCACGATACAATTAGAACATCTGTATCATCTATCTCCTTGAAGGCTGATACCACAGGAAAACTAATGCAAGATAAGATTATTGTCAGGGGTGCAAGAGAGCACAACCTGAAAGACATTGATGTTGAAATCCCGCGTAATCAACTCGTGGTCATTACGGGTTTATCCGGTTCAGGCAAATCCTCGCTGGCGTTTGATACGATCTTTGCCGAAGGTCAGCGACGTTATGTAGAAAGCCTGAGTGCTTATGCCCGGCAGTTCCTCGGACAAATGGAAAAACCCGATGTTGACCAGATTGAAGGTTTGAGTCCGGCGGTTTCGATTGACCAGAAAGGCGTGAGCAGCAATCCGCGTTCAACTGTCGGCACAGTTACCGAAATTTACGATTATTTGCGTCTGTTATATGCACGAATCGGCATTCCGCATTGTCCGGTTTGCGGTGTACAACTCATTGCTCAAAGCGCACAACAAATCGTCGATGATGTATTGTCTATGGACGACGGCACGCGGATTCAGATATTAGCACCTGTCGTGCGTGACAAAAAAGGTCAGCATGAAAAAGTGCTGGAAGATATTCAGGCACAGGGCTTTGTTCGTGCGCGGATTGATGGCGAAGTCCGTGAACTGGAAGAAGAAATTGAGCTGGCACGCTACGAAATCCACAATATTGAGGTTGTAATTGACCGTCTGGTGATTCGTAAAACGGATAGTGAAGAAGAATCACAGGCGTTTGAAACGCGCTTAACCGATGGAATTGAAACAGCACTCGAACTCGCCGATGGTGTGGTTATCATCAATAATGTGACTGACCGTGATAACCCGGAAGACATGCTATTCAGTGAACATCTTGCTTGCCCGAATGGACATGGCAGTTTCCCCGAATTAGAGCCGCGTCTATTCTCATTTAATACGCCGCGTGGTGCTTGCCCGACCTGTCAGGGACTCGGATTTAAGCTGGAAATTGACCCGCAACTTATCGCACCAAATCCTGATTTAACGATTGAAGAAGGTGCGATTCAGGCGAATGGCTGGAACATTGATGACAAAAATGGTTGGACATGGAATGTATTTAAGGCATTAGCGAAAACCTATGACGTTCCATTGGATGTATCCTGGCGAGACCTGACAAAGAAACAGCAAGAAACATTCCTCTATGGCGCTGGAAAGAAGAAGATTCAGGTTCGATACACCAATAATGCCGGACGTGTTCGTATGTACGAGACGAATTTTGAGGGTGTTATCAATAACCTCTATCGGCGCTATGACCAGACCGACAGCGATTACATCCGCAACAAAATTGAAGGCTATATGCAACAGATTCCGTGCCGCACCTGCGAAGGGCATCGTTTGCGCCCGGAAGCGCTTGCTGTGACTGTCGCAGATACAGGTATTTTTGATGTAACTGAAATGCCTGTCGCGGAAATGGTTGATTGGGTCGCGAGTTTACGTGGTCAGGATGGTGTTGCAGGTCATCTCAATGAACGTGACAAAGAAATCGGGCGACAAATCTTAAATGAGATTGAAGCACGGGTCGGTTTCCTGAACGATGTTGGTCTAAATTATCTGACATTGTCACGCTCTGCCGGAACATTATCCGGTGGTGAGGCACAACGTATCCGATTGGCATCACAGATTGGTAGCCGTTTGACAGGCGTTCTCTATGTACTGGATGAGCCCTCAATCGGCTTGCATCAGCGCGACAATTCCCGTTTGATTGACACATTAACAGGCTTACGCGACATTGGAAACACGGTTCTCGTCGTTGAGCATGATGAAGATACCATGCGTGCGGCAGATTGGTTGCTTGACCTCGGACCCGGTGCAGGCGAACATGGTGGGCAGGTTGTTGCCGCAGGAACACCGGACGATGTGGCAAAGGTCAAAGGTAGTCATACAGGCGATTATCTTTCGGGACGCTTCCGTATAGATGTGCCGGAGAAACGTCGTGAAGGCAATGGCTTAAAACTGGCGATTAAAGGCGCAGAAGAGAATAATCTCAAAAACATTGATGTTGATGTTCCGCTTGGTAAATTTGTCTGTGTGACAGGTGTCAGTGGTAGTGGCAAATCAACGCTGGTAGTGGATATTCTGCATCAACGGCTGGCACAGGTCATTAATGGCAATCGTGAACGCCCTGGCAAGCATCAGACAATCGAAGGCATTGACCAGGTTGATAAAATCATCAATATCGACCAGAGTCCAATCGGGCGCACCCCGCGCAGTAACCCCGGGACGTATACCAAAATGTTCGATTACATTCGTTCACTGTTTGCCGAATTGCCGGAAAGTAAGGTTCGTGGTTATGACCAGGGTCGTTTCAGCTTCAATGTAAAAGGCGGACGTTGCGAAAACTGTGGTGGTCAGGGGCAGAATAAGATTGAAATGCAGTTCCTTCCTGATATTTACGTGGTTTGCGAGGTATGTAAAGGGACTCGCTATAATCGTGAGACATTGCAGGTGCGTTACAAAGAGAAAAATATCGCTGAAATCCTTGATATGACAGTCAGTGAAGCGACAGAGTTCTTCGCAAATCAGCCTCCGATTCTCAATAAGCTGGAAACGTTGATGGATGTAGGTTTGAGCTATATTCGCATCGGTCAGCCAGCAACGACATTATCCGGTGGCGAGGCGCAACGTATCAAGCTGAGTCGTGAGTTATCGAAACGGGCGACAGGACAAACATTATACATCCTTGATGAGCCGAGTACAGGACTTCATGCAGTGGATGTCAAGAAGCTGATTAACGTGTTGCAGCAATTGGTCGATCAGGGCAATAGTATTGTGGTGATTGAGCATAATCTGGACATCATCAAGACAGCCGATTGGATTATTGATCTGGGTCCTGAAGGTGGTATCGGTGGTGGTGAAATCATCGCAGAAGGCACACCGGAACAGGTCGCGCTGATGGAACAAAGCTACACAGGGCGTTATCTCAAGCCATATCTCAATTTGAGCGAAGCCGCAGCAGACTAAAAAGCTAACAGGAGCGTATCAACAGGATGCGCTCTTTTTGTAACTCCCCCGGCATGAATCACTTATCAGAGTTAATCAACCGATAGCCATTTTCTCAATCTAACCAGACTTTATCTATATCATCGGCATAGAGGTCTATCGCTGACTTAAATCTCAGAATATCTTCGTTGTCTGTCACCTTGAGCAATAGTTTGAGTAACAGGCTCACAGCGTCTTTGCTTTCACCGATGTTGTAGAGTGCCATCGACAAAAATACAGGAAATTCATTTGCCTGCGGGAATAATTCCTGTCCATGTTTGAGTGTTTCGACTGATTTCTGGTATTCGCCGAGTGTGCGATATGTGCTACCAAGTCCGAGTAATGCGCCGCGTAAATCGTCGCCGGATAAGCCATTTTCGATTGCCGCTTCATAATACGGGATAGCTTCACGTTCTTTACCCTGAACATCACAGAGCCATGCAAAATGATAATTGATTTCTGCATCATCTGGATTTGCGAGGTGCAACTCAGACATTATCTTCTCAGCATCCGCATAATTCTTGTCTTTACGATGTTGAATAGCTGTTTGTAGGTCACTCATTTTCTATCCCATCACCAGCGCACGTTTTGCCAGCCATCCTGAACTTCTTTACGATAGCGTTGTGCCCATTCTTCTGTCAAATCATCTGCCATTTTAAAAATTTTTGGTTCGAGATAAGTGTAATCCTCTTTGATTCCTAAAAAGTCGATAATCCGTTGTACTGTGCCTTCCATATCCTGTATGAAATCTTCGTAAACGACTGTGAGTGGCACTGCATCCATCATCGCGAGGAATTCTTGATGGGCACATTCTTCCATTGAAACTTCTTTGAGTAAATGTGTGATCGCATCGAAATTGTATTCGAGTGGTGTATCGGGCATCGAGGCAGTTTCAGTGGTGTGATAATGATCATTTTGTGCAGCTTTCCACCAGCTAATTGCCTGATGGACTTTATTGCGACGGGTCAAATAGACAAATTTTATGTTTGGGAAAAATGTACGAATTTTTTCGGTATCTGATAGCTTTTCATATGTTGGAAACGCTTCCAATTTTTGAAGTACACCCTGAAAGCCATCCATTGCTGTCATCACTTTGACACCGAACACCCCATTCGAGGTTCGGGATTCCTGTAGTACCCGATTGATATATGCCGGATAATCTGTAAAGTCAAAGTTCTTGTATGAGCGCCCGTTCCAATGCGAGAAAAATTCCCCCGGTTTGCCTGCAACCTCTGTCTGAGACAGTAAGTTAGACAAAAGTGTACTCCCGCTCCGGTGCGAACAAAGAAGCGCGTAACAAATCTCTGGATGATCCATTCCAATCCTTTCGCTATCAAATTACCTCTTATGACCCACCAAATATAACAGTAACCTCTAAAACTGTTTAGACACAAATTATCGCCTTTATTTGTGAATTCTAAAACAAACAGCATTCGCGTAACAAACAGTCACACTAATGCATATTGCACAAATAAAACAAACTCTAGATTGTAAAATTTACCCAACAATTGCTTTACTTTTCAAAAAACATGACTATCCTAAAAGCATCACACACATTTTTTCTTGCCCGTAGGAGGCAAATTTATCATGGTCGTTGCATTACCACCGACAAGCAAATTAGATCATCTTGATGCTTACAAAACAGCACGTGCCCAGTATGATCGTGCAGTTACTCATTTATCTCATATTGACCCCGGTGTTATTGATTTTATGCGTTACCCGCGCCGCGAATTCACGGTTAACTTCCCTGTGCGCCGCGACAATGGTTCTCTGGAAATGTTCACTGGCTATCGTGTTCACCACAATACAAGTCTGGGTCCCTCTAAAGGCGGTATTCGCTTTAGTATGGGCGTCACACTGGATGAAGTCCGTGCGCTTGCCATGTGGATGACCTGGAAATGTGCGCTGGTTAATATTCCCTATGGTGGTGCAAAAGGTGGCGTCGTTGTTGATCCCCGTACACTCAGTGAAGGCGAACTCGAACGCTTAACCCGTCGCTTTGCCAGTGAACTCGTCCCGCTTGTAAGTCCGCAAATGGATATTCCTGCCCCTGACATGGGAACAAATTCACAGGTGATGGCATGGTTCATGGATACCTACAGTATGCAAACAGGCTACTCTGTCCCGGCAGTTGTCACCGGAAAGCCAATTGGTATCGGTGGTAGTGAAGGTCGTACTGAAGCAACGGGACACGGCGTGATTATCACTATGGAAGCGGCTTTACATGATGCCGGATATAACAATCCTGCTGATGTTAAAATCGTCATTCAGGGTTTTGGTAATGTCGGCAGTAATGCAGCACTGTACGCCGAAGAACTCGGTTACAAAGTTGTTGGTGTCAGTGATGTCGAAGGTGGCATCTACAACGAAAATGGTCTGGACATTAAAGAAGTTGTCAATCATCTGCAAAATACAGGTACTGTGGTTGGATTCATCGACAGCGAACCTGTTTCCAATGACGAATTACTCACCCTACCCTGCAATGTTCTGATTCCAGCAGCACTCGAAGGACAAATTACCGACAAAAATGCTGGGGACATTCAAGCTGATTTCATCATTGAAGCGGCAAATGGTCCAACAACACCGGAGGCTGACGATATTCTGAACGAGCGTAATATTCTCGTCGTTCCTGATATTCTCGCGAATGCCGGTGGTGTGGTTGTGTCCTATTTCGAATGGGTTCAAGATTTACAGGCATTTTTCTGGGATAAAAGCGAAATTCTATCCCGCCTGGATAGAATTCTGAGAGATGCTTATACCCGTACCAAACACACATCCGATACAAAAGAAATCGACATGCGTACCGCAGCACAGGTCACAGCAATCGAACGGGTTGCACAGGCAATTACCACACGCGGCGTGTATCCATAAGCATAAAATCATTTGAATTCTTAAAGAGCATGGAAAATATTCCATGCTCTTTTTAATTTCAGAGGTAGTCATGATATGATATGGACTTAAATAGCAGTTGGCAACGTTAGAAAGTTGGCAGTATGGGTTTTTTCAACCGGATTCGTCAGTTGTTTGGCGGCTCAAAAGCGTCCCGACAAATACCAGGGGCAGTGTTGATGCAAGAACTTATTGACAAAGCACGTCGGGCGCAATATGCAGAACAATATGATGAAGCACTCGATCATTTAGCTGGTGCAATGGAGATAGCCGAAGACGAATATAATAGCCGCGCAAAAATCGATATTAGTTTGAGTCGTGCCGACATTCTGATCGCACAGAAAGATTACAACACAGCGTGGTTTGTGCTTGAAGAATTACGCGATGACAGTGAAAGCCGACACTTGAATGCTCCTCTCGCGTATAGCCTGTGTTCGCTCGGGGTAATTGAACAGGCGCAGGGAAATCTGAATGCTGCTCAGGAACTTTTCGAGAAAGCCCGTGAAACTGCCGAAAAAATTAATACTGACGGGGCATCGGGACGTGCCGCCGCGCACCTGGGTGATGTCTATCTGGAGCAGGGAAATGCAAGCTATGCCGTTTATTTGCTGGAAGATGCGATTGTCAAGCTGAATCGTAGTGGCGACCGTGAGCTGTTAGGTTATTTTCTGGGGAAAATTGGTCTGGCACAGATAGCATCGGGTCAGATTGAACAGGGCGAGGTTCGTCTGCAACGCGGACTCGATTTAGCCGTTAATATTAAGCACCATGCACAGATGCGTTACCTGAATACCCTGTTAGGTGAACAGGCAATTAAGAATAATCAGTTCCGGCGGGCAAAAAAATATATAGAAGATGCGTTGTCGCTTTATAGTGATCCACCACCGGAAACAGCCGACTATGCCAGTTTACTATGTCAGTTGAGTAAAGCCACCCTGCATCAAGGCGAACATGAACTGGCGCAAAAATATGCTGAACAGGGATTGGCTCTCGCAGAAAAATTAGTGCAGGACAATCTGGTTGCAATGGCAAAAGCCGCTATCGGTCTCGCAATGCAAGCTAATAATGATAAGAATGCCCTACCCTATCTCAGGGACGCCGCAACAGCTTATGAAGATATCGGTGCGGATAGTTTCTACATTGATATTCTAAGGAATCTGGCTGCGGCTCAAATTAAGGCAGGTGACGAAGCATCCGGCATTTCAACTTATGAGCAAGCAATTGATAAAGCACAGGATTTGCCTCTCGAAGCTGCACGCACACATAGCGATTTAGCAGATTTATACGCAGGAAAACGGCAATTACGCAAAGCAATCGAACAATGGCAAGAGGCAATGAGGCTGTATCAAGATGTGAGTCAAACAGGATTGGTTGCCCGTGCGCGTTGTGATATTGCTGCTATGTACGATCAATTGGGCGATGGTCGATTGGCACAACGTGAGTATGGTAATGCGCTGGAAATGCTCGGTCAAATTGATGATGCCAGTACACGGGGACTCGTCTTAGCGAATGTCGCTGCTGCTTATAGTGAATATGGCGATATTGAATCTGCACAGGATTTTTTCAAAGAGTCGATTGAAATTGCACAGCGTACCCGAAATCCGGCTGCCGAAGCATTAAGACGCGGTAATTACGGGCGTTTGCTGGCACTAACAAATCGCCCCAAACTGGCACTCCCTCAACTGAATCAGGCACAGCGTAAAAGCGAAGAACACAATTTACCTGTGCAAGCCGCAATCATGACAGGCAATATCGGATTAGCTTATGCCCACATGAATGATGTGAGTGCTGCTATCGAACGCTATAAGCTGGCGCTGTCACAATTAGCAGAATTAGATGCTCCGCACAGAGAAGCCTATGTTTACGCCAATCTGGGTGATGTTATGCTCTCACAAAATGATATAGATAATGCAGAAACGCACTATGATAAATCTTTTGAACTGGCACAGGATAACGAAATGGTCGATATTCTGATTCAGACAGTGATTGGCAAAGTACAAATCGCGATTTTGCAAGATGACCTTGAGACTGCTGAAAGCAAATTGAACAATCTTGTTCCAATCGCCAATCGTCAGAATTATCGACGTTTACTGGCATTGATTGAGCAGACATGGAGTCAACTCTATGCGAAACAGGGCAAAACTGATGAAGCACAATCCGCATGGGATGAAGCAAAAAAAATCCGTAGTGTCATGCGGATGTCCCCGATTGCACCGGATTGGTTATGACCCTCACCTCAAACCCCTCTCCCTCATGGCGAGGGGCTTAAAAACAGCGTCAAACAAGGTTTTCAGCAAATCTAAAAAGTAAGCGTTCTCTATTCATCTGTGTGATAATCAATTGAAAAATAGTTGCCTTCGCTATCCCAGCCATCGGCGGAAAAGACCTGCGGGGCAACATTGGCTATATCAGTCATTTTGACCCCGGCATCGGTCAGGCGTTTGTGTTCGGCTTCAATGTCATCGACAGCAAATACGATTTTCGGCGCTCCTTTACTTGCTTCGCCTGTTCCTCCGGCATGAAGGGCGATTGTGATTGCTCCCGCTTGAAATTCGACCCAGAACTGACCGGAATAATCATCCACATGAGGGTAATTGAGCGTTAAGCCCATTACATCCCGGTAGAATGCGACCATTTTCGCCATATCTTTCACATAAATGATATTGCGTAACACACCTTTGATTGCCATTTTTTATTTCCTCTCTAAAACTATTACCACAATCTTAGAACATATTTTCTCAACATGCAAATTTGTGGCGATTACACTGTACAGAGTGATATTCAGACGATACAGTAACGGCATAATTTTCCATATGATAGAAAGATAATTATGGCAACGATCTGGTGTGTATCTGCCCCGCTTTACAGTCATACAGATTGGGGTGGTTTTCTCAAAACAGCGAAAGCATTACAGGCAAAAGGACACGATATTATCTGGGT
>ENA-OWNT01000597-OWNT01000597.1-seawater-metagenome-genome-assembly--contig:-NODE-597-length-73158-cov-3.683050_pt1 | contig 73158 bp, 49 predicted proteins | sample MGYA00238136_ERZ651165 | MGnify/ENA primary metagenome ERZ651165 (study PRJEB26861, sample SAMN08777766) | seawater metagenome | isolation source: coastal seawater | place: USA: Florida | collected...
TACCCCCATTCACCGTGATGTCAATAACACCATCATCTCCTCCTGTACATGAAACCGGGCTCATTTCAGCTGAAATCCTGAGTTTTTCAGGCTCGGTTATTTTGAATTGGGTAGCGACCTGACAACCTACATCGTCTTTTACAAATAGAACATAATCACCACTTGAGAGGTTGGTATAGAAGCCCGAAGTCTGATAGTTGGTACCATCAAGGCTGAACTTAAGGGTGCCTACACCACCACGGGCATTTGCAGATAATGCCCCATCTTTTTTATTGTGGCAGCTTACATCCAGAATTCCAATAGTGGGTTTGATTTTACTTGGCTCGTTAAGAACAGTGCTAGCACTTTCTGTGCACTGTCCGGCGTCTTTTACTGTTATCACGTAGTGACCCGCTGTTAAATTGTTGAATTTAGGACTTGATTGAAAACTCAATCCATCAATACTATAAGCCAATGTTCCAGCGCCACCGGCCGCATTCACCCTAATACTTCCGTCTTTACCTTCATTGCAGGTAATATCAGTTTTGTTTATACCTATTGCAATGGCTGAGGGTTCGGTTAGTACTATCTCAACTTCTCCCGTACAATCATTGGCATCTTTAACCACTACTATATGTGATCCTGCCATCAATCCTGAAAAGGAGTTTTTTTGTTGGAAAGGGCCACCATCAACACTGTATCTAATGGTGCCGGTTCCGCCTTTAACTGAGGTGATGGTTATACTGCCATCGCTACCTCCATTGCAAGTAATGTTGGTTGATGTATTGCCAGTGATTGTTGGGCCGTCAGAGTCTGTAATAGTGGCTGAAAGCACCTTTTCACAGCCCTGCCCATCTTTTATGAGTATTAAGTAGCTGCTATCAGCCAGGGACTTAAAAGAGCCGGTAGTATTAGAAGATTGGCCTCCATTTATGCTGTAGGTATATCCTGAACCAGAGCCTCCTGAAGCCATTGCGAGCATTGTTCCATTGTCGTTTCCACAAGTAGAGTTACCAACGGTTACACTGGCTGTAATGGCACTGGGCTGCGTCAGCTTGACTGATATGGTATCAGTGCATCCATTTTGGTCCTTGGCAACAACAGTATGTGTTTTGGCATTAAGACCATAGAACATACCCGAGGGCAAAAAGTTGGTGCCGTCAATGTTATACATGTAATTGCCATTACCTCCTTTTGCCGTTATTGACAGGCTCCCATTACCACTTTGGTGACAGGTCAGGTTGGTAGATGCGTTTGCAGATGCTGTTACAGCCCCCGGCTCTTCAACCGAGATATTCATGGTTTTTTTACAAGCAGCGGCGTCTTTTACGGTAATGGTATATGAGCCTGCTGAAAGCCCTGAAAAAATTGTGCCTGATTGAAAACTGGAACCGTCAATACTATATGTGAGTGTTCCTGTACCGCCAGTGGCACCAGACACTGTTATTTGCCCGTCTTTATTCCCTTCACAACTGGCTGCATGCTGTGAAGCGTCAAAATCAATTGACATGGGTTGGGTTATCACAACTGCGCTGCCAAGAGCAGCAATGCAACCGGCCGCATCCTTAACTGTCGGATAGTATTCTCCGGCAGCAATGTCTGTGAACTTTCCTCCTTTCTTGAAATTGCTGCCATCTATTGAATATTCTATGAGGCCAGTACCTCCGGTGCCAATAAGTGTAATGGTTCCATCTTCATTGCCATTGCAACCAACGGTGGTATATGCCTGTAATTGAAGGCTTGGTGCACCAATGTTGCCAACTACTGTTTTTGAGCTCTGCACGCAATCATTGGCATCTTTTACATATACAGTATATCCACCAGCTGATAGGTCACTGAAAGTATTGCTTGTTTGATACGTTGAATTGTCCAGGCTGTATTTCAGTGTTCCTGACCCGCCAGAAGCTGACACTTCGATAGCTCCGTTTGACTTTCCGCAGGTGGCCAGTGTGATGCTCATGGGTGATGAAATGGAGATTGCACCGGGTTCGGTCAGGTTAACCAAAGTTCCCGATCTTTCACAACCAATGGCATCCTTTACAAAAATGGCGTAAGACCCTGCCTTCAAATCGGTGAATGATGAGGATGATTGCCAGTTTTTTTGATCTAAACTGTATAAGTACATCGAGTTGTCACCGCCCGATGCTGATAACTTAATTGCTCCGCTTTGGTCACCATTGCAACCCAGGTGAGTGGGAGTGGCTGACACGTTGAGACCCACTGAAATTTGCATGGTCCTTGTGTCACTGCAAAATGTGCCTTTCATAGGCCAGTCGTCAATATAGGTGGTCAATTTAACAGTGTAAACACCGGCTGAAGAATAGCTGTAGGAGGGGTTTTTCAGCGTTGAAGTTCCAGATTGGTCTCCAAAATCCCATTGGTATAGAGGCATGCTGCCTGAATAATCTGATAGGGTAATGGTGTTGAACATAGAGTCTGAAGTGATCTGAGAAAGGTTGTCGAAATTGATGGTCTCATTCACATCAATTTCGCATGACTCGCCAGGTGCGAAATCTGCAACAATGAAATGATTCAATTGAGGACTCAGGTATAGGTCGCCATCGTTTGAGGGCAGTAGACTCTTCCAATTACCTCCCGTGGAAGAACCCGCCACTGAGGGCAGGTCTTCATTACGGCCATCTCCATCCCCGGTATATTTAATCTCAAATTGTTGCCCTGAAAAACCTGATATTTCTGCAACTATAGCGAAGCTCTTGTTCAACGGGATTCCTCCTGAACCAAAATGCACAGTTCTGGTGTGCTCCCAGTAATACCAGGTGATTGTTTTTGTAGCGGTATTTGTAATAATCGTTGTTGGTCTGTTATTGGCGTCTACATTATAAATACTGAGCTTAAGAGTTATGCTCTTAGAGCCATCTGCTATTCTGCCCTCAAGCCTGGCACCTGTTACATTGCCATATCCTGAATAGTGATACGTTTGAGCTGCTTTTTCCTGAGAACCAACCACCAATTTGTAATATTCTGTGGTTCCCTCGTTCTTTGAATCTACATAATCACTCCAATTCAAGCAATTGGTCTGTGCAAAGGGTTCAGCACAAAATAATAGAAGTGCCAAAACTGATAGAGTAAAGTTTTTCATAATGTCTTATTGGTAATTCCCAACAAAAGTATTTTCGCCCTATTCGCGGAGCAAAAACGCATGTTCTCCATGGCGCTGATTTTCATCATCAGTTGGAGCGGGTGATATCACTGTTTGAAATGGCAACTGGAAACTTCTCAGAAAGGATTATTGCCTTTCTTAATGAGACTTGAACAAAGTAGCGTTTATGAGCTGTTTCAGGCTGCGTTCAGCTTGGTGGATGTTTTTAATACCCTGTAACAGAGAGTCGGCTGTAAATGAGATACTATTGATGCCATGTTCCACCAAAAAGCGGGCAAAATGAGGGGAGTCACTGGGAGCCTGCCCGCACAGCCCTACATCAATACCCTTTTCTCTGGCAGTAGAAATCACATGCGCTATTAAAAGTCTGACAGCCTCATTATTTTCGTCAAATAACTCACTCACCAGTTCAGAGTCCCGGTCAAGACCCAAGGCCAGCTGTGTAAGGTCGTTTGAGCCCACAGAAAAACCATCAAAAATTTCGGCGAAGCCTTGGGCCAGCAGTACATTGCTAGGTACCTCAATCATGGTATAGATATCCAGTTGGTTCTCACCTTGTTTCAGTCCATAGGTGGCCATGAGATCTATTATCTTTTTTCCTTCTTCAATAGTTCTGCAGAATGGTATCATGAGCTTGACGTTAGTGAGTCCCATGTCGTTCCGCACTATTTTCATTGCCTCGCACTCAAGTTGGAAGCCAGCTCTGTACAAAGGGCTATAATACCTGGAGGCACCCCGCAACCCCAACATAGGATTTTCTTCACTAGGCTCAAACGGTTCACCTCCCAATAGGTTGGCATATTCATTTGACTTGAAGTCACTCATTCTCACGACTACTGCCTTAGGAAAAAAGGCGGCTGCGACCGTTGCTACGGCCTGTGATAAGCGATCTACAAAATAGTCCTTCTTTATTGGGAAATGACGTGTTAGGTTTTGTATGGCCTTTCTAGTTTTCTCATCCTCCAATTCGTTGAATTTTACCAATGCCATTGGGTGCACTTTGATGATATTGTTGATCACAAACTCCATGCGCATGAGCCCAACGCCATTGTTTGGCAGCAATGAGTTTTGCATGGCCTTTTCAGGGTCGGCCATTATGAGCATAACCTTTGTTTTTGGAAGTCTGAGACCCTGGGTATCTATTACCTGTCTTTCCCATTGCAATAAGCCATCATAAACTATTCCCGTAGCTCCTTCAGCGCAACAAACTGTGATATCCTGCCCATCCTCAATAATCTTGGTGGCATTGCCCGTGCCTACTATAGCAACAACCCCCAACTCGCGAGCTACTATGGCTGCATGACTTGTTCGCCCACCTTTGTTTGTGACAATGGCAGCTACCTTTTTCATTACAGGGTCCCAATCAGGGTTGGTAATATCAGCAACCAGTACGTCTCCCTGATTTAGTTTATCGGCCTCGTATGGATTGTTCAGGATTCTTGCCTTGCCAGAGGCTATTTTATTTCCAAGGCTTATTCCTGTGGTAATTACCTTACTCCTTTCCTTTAGTTGGTAATCGGATAAGATATGTGGATTCGCTTTTATGGAATGTATGGTTTCGGGGCGGGCCTGAACAATATAGAGTTGCTTGTTAATGCCATCTTTGGCCCATTCTATATCCATAGACATCTTGTAATGCTGCTCTATGAGGAGGGCCCAATTTGCGAGCTGTTCCACCTCTGCATCTGTGAGTACAAACATGTCTTGAAGTGGCGCGGGTGTATCAATATTTCGTGTGGTTTCCAACAAAGGAGTATTGTCCTTGTCGGCATAAATCATGGTTTGCTGCTTTTTACCGATTCTTTTTGATATGATGCTCTTCTTCCTGTTTTTAAGAGAAGGCTTAAAAACCACAAACTCATCAGGATCGACTTTGCCCTGTACAATGTTTTCGCCCAGACCCCACACCCCATTGACAACAATGACATCTTTGAACCCGGTATCAGGGTCAAGCGTAAACATAACACCTGAACAACCTAAGTCAGACCGAACCATTTTTTGTACACCAACAGAGAGGGCTACGTCCATGTGTTGAAAGCCATGATCTATCCTGTATTTTATTGCACGGGCGGTAAACAAAGAAGCATAGCATTTTTTGCATGCCTCCATCAGTTGTTGGATACCCGAAATATTCAGGTAGGTTTCTTGTTGTCCTGCAAAACTGGCATGGGGCAAGTCTTCTGCCGTGGCACTACTTCTCACGGCGACAGATATTTGTGCTCCAAGCTTATTATAGGCTTCCTCAATGGCACATTGAACAATCTTCGGTAAATGACCTGCCATGATCATTGACTTCAAGCCCTCACTTATTTTATGAAGGTTGCTGAAGTTGATAATGTCCAATTCACCAAGTATTGACTCAAGCCTTTTGCGTAGCTGGTTTTCTGAGATAAACAGCCAATAGGCTTCTGCTGTAATGGCAAACCCTGCAGGAACTGCTATATCATTTTGCGAAAGGTTTTGAATCATTTCACCCAGCGATGCATTCTTTCCACCCACAGCAGCAATATCTCCTATGTCCACTTCTTTAAATGGTATTGTTATGGTCATGGTCACATTTCATTGGCCACCCAACCACTGCGAGTCAGGTTTAAGGATAGTCAGGAATATCATAACCCCCTGGGCGGACCTGACAATAGTCTTTATGGTGTTTGTGAAGGGATGCTGGGAAGCGGAATGATAGCCTTTAACTTTTTGGGAAGTACAGCTCTCAGATCTTCGAACTCACCTGATGAAACATATCTGCCAAGTAGTCGAAATACCACTCCAACCGCTTTGTCCAGGTGCTCGTCTGACGGAAAATCATTTTGTGAAACAGGCCCATGAATATCCCTGATTTCAAGGAATAGCTCTCGCGTGTTTCTTGCCTTTTTTTGGCTCTGGTGTGTTGACCAACCCGCGACATATACAGCCTTGAGAAACATTGGAAATTGGGCAAGTACTTGAATTGATTCTTCAGTGGTTAGATGTCTGCGCAAAGAGTGGAGTATTGATGTTAAAACCCTTCCGGCTCTCGGTTTATCATTTGGATATCCTAACTCACGGGCAAGGGTGTTGAGGAACTCATTACCACGCTCTGCGAATCTGTTAAAGTCTAATGACATTTTTTGGTGTAATTTTTATCCTTCAAAAAGCTTCCTTCATTAGCCAAATTAATACCTGGTAATATGTGTTTCAATGAGCGATGTTATCGAAGTGCCTGATATTTGATAGTGTTCAGTCATTAAACACTTACTCTTCGAAATACTTTTCTGGTGGATTTATCCTGCTCTGTAACATCGGGCGCAGTTAGGGTTTTTGATGTCCCAACTCTTCTTAAAAGCGGCTTCAAATGTGCACTATGAAATAATTTCTCAATGGTGAGCCTCGCTATAAGATAGCAAACAGTTGACTCCGCACCCTGATTGAGGTTGACATTGTATTGTTCCAATCCGTCATAACAACCACCCGTCATAGGATTGTAAATGATTTGATGAAGGTGGTTGTTGCCGTGAAACCAACTGAAGGCCACCTCAATTTGCTTAAGATATCGGGGGTCTTTAAAGACCCTGTAGAAGAGCTCAAGGGCTTGAATGGTATATGATACGTCGATAGGCTGTTCTCCGTATTGGTCAGGAACACAGCCCTTGTGATGCCAACCACGGTTTGAAATCACTTTGATCTGATGATTTCCCATAAACAGATGCGATAACAAGAATTCAAAAGTGAGATGAGCAATCATTTTATATGATGTTTTACCTGTGGCCATATGGGCTAGCAATAGGGCTTCTGGCAATGTGCTATTGGCATAGGTAAGATACTCTTCAAACCAGGGCCAACTGGTATCAGAGATATCGTTGTACTTTTCTAATAGCCTTGCCGCCATCATGTCGATAAGCACTTTTAGTTGCGGTTTCTGACTTTTCTCATAGTATAGATACAGGCCTTTGATGGAAAATGCCAGTGCCCTCGGAGACTGGATTTGAATGAGAGTGGGAATGGTTTTTTGCAATATGGAAAATGCCTTGTTTACTGTTGAAGACGGCAGTGCTTCTTTATGGTTCATTACCACACCCAAAGCCCATATGGCCCGCCCATTGGAATCTTCAAGATTGCTTAAGTCGTTTTGAATATGAAATTCACCATGCTCGTTTACATAGTTTAGAAACCTGCCATTAGGCTGCTGGCAGCGTTCTATAAAGTTCAGGTAGGTATCAATCAGGTCTATGGTGTCGCCATTATTTTGCAGACAGCGGTGCAGACATATGGCGATAAGTGCTCTGGCATTATCATCAAGGGTATAGCCTGATTCCATATCGGGAACTGAGATTTTGGCAAATTGAACTATTCCCATTCTCGTTGTGAGAGCTCTCACATGGTCAAGACTAACATCAGGAGCGTTGTAGATCAATTTATTACCATCACCAATGTGCTTGTGAAATAGAATGGCGTGTGAGTTGGCAATATTTTGCCAGCAAGTGGCCCTGGCATAGTGCAAAGCTGTACTACCCATTTCTTCTCTGATTGATTTGTTGTCGAGAAGGTGTAAGGCGGCCTTGCTTAACTGTCCCGGGTTTTGAAAATCAATGAGAATTCCGGCATTGTTTTTCAGCATTTCACGGGCATGTGGAATCCGAGTTGAGATAACGGCACAGGCACTGCTCATGGCATAGGCAAAAGTGCCGCTCACGGCCTGATATGGGTCTTTTGAAGTGAATAGGTAAATATCAGTGAGATGAAGGTAGGCGAGTAACTCTGGTAAGTCGAGATATCTATTCACAAAGTTAACATGCTTTTCCAATCCCAGTTGCTGCACTTTGTTTACGAGAAAGTTTCTGTATTCTTCTCCTTCATATTCAACAACCGATGGGTGTGTTCTGCCCAGCACGTTGTAAAGCACATTGGGGAAGCGATCAACAATATCAGGCATTGCTTCAAGTGCCGTTTCAATACTCTTATTGCTGCTCAAAAGCCCAAAAGTTGAAAGAACTAAACGGTTTTCAAAGCCAAGGCATTGTTTTGCTTCTACCTTATTACCCCAGGGTATCAGATGTGTTCCATGCGGTATAATGGTAATTTTTGACCTTGAGATTTCGTAGTCTTTTGCCAATATGGTGGCAGAATCATTGGTCATTACCACTATCTGGTCACAGGCCCTTGAAATTGCTGATACAATTCGTTTTCTTTTTTCAGCTGGCCGTGGTAAGATAGTATGGAAGGTAATTGAAAGCGGCTTCTCCAATGCATATAGTAGCTGTAACAGGTATTCTCCATAATCCCCTCCAAAAAGTCCAAATTCATGTTGGACAACCACCATTTTGATGGAATCATCGAGATTGATGTTTTGGGCCAGCCGTTCATAGGCAGCAAGGTCATTTGCCTGTAGGGTTTCAATTACTTCGTCAGGATATTGGTGTGAAGAACCGTAATTCTTTTCTTCTACGGCACATACTTTAATAGAGAATGAGGCGTCGAATTTCTCTTTCAGCGCGTCAACCAAATCTTTACTATAGGTGGCTATGCCACACGCTCTTGGCGGGTAGGAAGCAATAAAGAGAATTTGGCTGTTTTTATGCCAGTCGTTTTGCATTTTGATCTGATTTTAGATTTGTCAATTCGTTGAGAAGCTCATTGATGGGAACCTCGGCAGTGGCTACGCAGGTGTCGGCAGCACCATAGTAGATGTAGAGACGGTCGTCAAATACAGCGGTTCCACTAGGGAAAATGATGTTTTTCACTATACCCTCTCTTTCCCAACGGAAATAGGGTGAGATAAGTGGATGTGATAACCTGGCAATCTCTTTTCTGGGGTCATCAAGGTCAAGCAGGGCGGCTGAAGCATGATACACAAAGCCCTGTGGTGTGCTCTCAGCGGCGTGGTAAATGAGCAACCAACCCTTGTCTGTTTCAATTGGCGGACAACCCCCACCTATATGACTGGACTCATGAGGCAGTTTTGGGTCCATCACAATGTGTTTTTCAAGGTTGATGAGATAATCTTCCCAAAAATCCTTTGTCAGCTCTTTAAAGTCCTTGAATAGAACAATCTGAATTCCCGGATGTATGCGATGCAACAGGGCAAATTGGCCATTGATTTTTCGAGGGAAGAACATTAGGTTTTTGTCCCACACATAAAGCTTCCTGGATAACTCTGTGCCAAGACCATGCTCCTTAAACATATTGTAATGAAACAGGTATTTGTCACTAAGTCCACTACAACATTCTATAAAGTGCTTGTATTCACGGTAGGTGAATTTTGGGGTGATTATCTTGTGCTTTTTGAAGGATTTAAGGTTGGTGGATGTAGCATAGGCACCCAGCACATTAACCTTGTCATATACTGAATAGGTGAGGTAATAGGTATCTTCTATCTTGGTGATTCTTGGATCTTCAATACCTTGAGATTCATAATTTTTCTCAGGAAACAATATGGGCTTTTTGAACCTTTCCACCATCCTGTTAGGTCCGGCCAGTTTGCAATAACCGATGGAAGAATAGTTGCCCACTCTGACCGCCCGATAGAAAATATGTACATATTCCCCTTCTCTGATAGCTGCGGGATTAAACACGGCCTCATTCTCAAATCCGTTGCGCGTATGCTCAATAAGTACGCCCAGCTTTTTGACTTGCAGAAAATCAGTACTTCCTTTTGGTATGGGCATTCTTATACACTTTGGTACAAACTTGTTGTCTATAGATGCTCTGCGCCAATGACCTGGGTTAGTGACGACTAATGAAAAAAATCATTGTCATCAAGTACTCATTAACCCTAAGCCCCTATGGGGGGGTAGTTGTGGGAACATGATAATTGTAATTGCCCCTTGGTTTTAATACAAATGCCCGGGTGGCTGAGAATGCACTATTAGATGTGAAAAACGAATTGTTGCAGTATCTGAGATAACTTATCATGCTCGCTGCGTGCAATGGGCACTTCATCACCATTTGTCAATACGAGAAAACGACCATCATTTCGCTTTATTCCACCGATATAGTTGAGGTTGACCATATGGGTGCGGTGAACTCTTAAGAATGTACCTGAGGGCAGGGCCTTGTCAAAAATCTTCAGCCTTTTGCATACGGTTACTTGTTTACCAGAAACAAGTTTGATGTGTGTGTATGACCCATCAGCCTTAAGGTGCATTATTTCATTGAGATCATAATAATCTGTACCAATGGCAGTGGGTAAGCCAATCTTTGGACTTTTTCTCACCTCCGCCAATTCTTCCAGTTCATCAATTTGGTGAGGCGGGCTCTTGTCTAAATGGGTAGCCAATTGGCTCACCGTGCTGTTAAACTCACTTTGATCCAGGGGTTTTAGCAGATAGTCAAAAGCATGATGCTTGATTACACTCATGGCGTATTGATCAAAAGCTGAAACAAAGACCGTATGGAAGGAAGGCTGCGGAAAGGCTTTTAACACGTCAAAACCTAAGCCGTTTGAAAATTTGATATCCAAAAAGAGTATCTGCGGCTTGTGAGTTTTGATAGATTCAATTGCTTCATCAATTTTAGTGCAGGTGTCGCAAACACTTAGGCTTAATTCATGTTGAGCACATAAGAGCTGTATGATCTCAATAGCATCTGGCTCATCATCTACTATAACTACTTTTATTTCAGGAGACATCTTGGTGAGATTTGAATGTTATGAAGGCTATCTGCTCTCAATTATTGTTGGTTTTTAATACTAAAGTGGATTTATCATCTTTAAGTGGCATGAGCATTGGTTTGAGCTTGATGGCAAGCGAATAGCTGAGAACAGTGCCGGCTCCCGGCTGACTTGAAATGATAAGATCACCCTTAAAGTTGTTTTCTTTGTTAAATCGTTCAATCCGCTCAAAAGTTATTTGTGTTCCACTTTTTCGGTCATCAGCACTAAAGGCAGTGTCGCTCGCGCCAACTCCATCATCGCTGATGCTGAATTTTAAATGCGTATTCAGATTTTCAACGCGCAATTCTATTGTGCCTTTTCCTTCTTGTGGCAGGATGCCATGCACAAGAGCATTTTCAACCAGTGGCTGTAATAGCATTGGCGGAATCAATATATGCTCAAGATCAATGTCGGGGTCAATTTGCTGTATATAGTTCACTTTGTTCTTAAACCTGAAGTTTTCCAACTCAACATACAGGGCCAGGGCATCAAGGTCTTGTTTAAGGGGGATTGTGTCTTTTGAACTATGGTTGAAGACGGTGCGAACCAGTCGCGAGAATTTGGAAAGGTGTTGAGATGAAGCTTTACTATCGTTTCTTAATATTTGATTTTGGATGCTATTAAGAGTATTGTAAATGAAATGAGGATTCATTTGGGCCCGTAAGGCCTGGTCTTTATAAGACATGGCTGTATGTATGAGCTGCTCACGCTTTTTAAGTACCCGAAGTCGAATTTCAAACAAAAACAGCACTAATGACACCAACAAAAGTCCGCTGATGGCAATAAACCAAAGTGTCTGCCAGAACGGGGTGGCAACCACAAAAGAAAAAGTGGCTGCTGAGGCTTTGGTATTTCCCACATCATGAATGGCTCTTACCTCAAAAGTATACTCCCCTGAGGGCAGTTCCTCATATATCACCACGGGTACTGCTGTGCTCTGCCATTCATTGTTATTATTGAGACGGTACTCATAGCGAAGTGATTTGGGGTCTTTATGGAAAATGCTGGAAAAGGCAATCTCAATAGGCCCGCTTTTATAGTCAACCACAAGGTTGTGGTTTGCTTCATAGGGTTTCTGCTTGTGTGTTATTTGGTCAATATAGGTTTGGGTTTCTACCGTGCTTCGGCCATTAATCATTTCATTCTTATCTACCCGATATAGATTTTCTACCCCTGCCAGCCATATGTTCTGTTCGTCTATGCAAAGGTGTTGTACGTCCTTTATAGGCAGTCCATCATAGTAGCCCATAGACTGGACTGATGAAACTGAAACTTCATCATTTTCAAAATGCAATTGGAGGCGATTGATGCCACTGTTGGTGGCAACCCACAGATATCCTGCTTTGTCAATGACTAGTTTATTGCATTTATTGCTCAACAATCCCTGACTGGTGTCAATTTGAGTAATCGTTTCGCCTCTGAGCAACAAGAGGCCATGACTTATGGACGCCATGGCCAGCCATTCTTCTGGCAGCATTTTAAAGTCAAATACAGGAGACTTAAACCTGGGATCCTGTTCTTCAAGATGAGTAACCCATCCGGTATCACATCTGAATACACCATTTTCATTAGAAAAGTAGAAATGCTTGAATCCGACAGGAAAAATAGAAAAGGACTTTTCAGGGCTGGACCCAATGGGAGTGGAGAAGCTCTTTTGTTTACTACTCCCAAGTAGGAATACCTTACCTCTTGACACCAGGAATTGCTCATCTGAAAAGGCGGCGACTCTTTCGGCTCCTTTTGCAAATAAAAACCGTCCCCTGGCTCTATAGCACTTTGGCCCATTTCCAAAATAGCCAAAGGCAGGTTCGCCCGACTCAAGTACGCTTGCTGAATAAATATTGTGGTCTGCTTTAAAAGTTGAGATGCTTAGCGCATCGGCTTTTGGCTTTATTAAACTAATGATTCCGTTTTTATACCCCAGCCAAATAGTATCCCGATAAAGGGCTAATCCCCTTATGTATGCATTTGACTTACATCCCGGTGCCGGATATGATATTGTTGAAAGTGATGGGACATGGTAGGCGCCTTTTGTAAAACTCGCAAACCAATAACCACCACCGGCATCCTGTGATACCCATGTGCTCAACATATCTGGGAAAAGTGTATCAACGGGATCTGAAAGCTTGCCTGACCCATATTTGAACACCTTGTTTTTTGCTGACTTGAGAAATACCTCACCAAGGTCATTTTGGAATACAAAATTGGGTGCGATCATTTCACCAGTGAATTGCTCATAGCTTCCACTTTTGTCAAGTATGTAACCGCCATGGTTGGCAGTGAGGAGTAACTGTTGATTGCCAACCAAATGATAGCAGGGGCCCGCAAATTCATTAACTGGATAGCTTTTTAAACCACCGGCCTTCTCAACCAGCATTGCTTGTTTTGTTGCTTCAATGTGACCACCAGCCAGGCAGCTGTGTAAACCCAGGTGAGACCCCTGAACCCAATCGTTCCCAACCACCTTAACAAAAAACAGGCATTCATCAAAGTGGGTATTGTGCCATTTCCAGACTCCGTCGTCAGTAATGGAGGCTACTGATGATTTTTGGTTTTTGGTACTTATTCCAATCCACAGTGTGCCCGTTGAATCAAAGCAGAAAGACCTGAGTTTTGATCTACCCAATGAGTCCTGCAAGAGCTGATTATGTGTGTAGGTATGGATTTTCCCATATTCGGTAAAGGCCAGTTCATTGTTTCTATTTGCAAACCAAATACGTCTGTTCAGATCATGTTTAACTCTGTATACCCTTGAATATGGGATGCTAACAGATGGATATACAGTTTTCAACGATGAGCCATCGTACCGGCATATGCCCTTATCAGTAAAGAGCCAAATAAATCCTTCTCTGTCCTGTTCAACAAAATAAACGGTATTGCTTGCCAGCCCATCTTTTGCGTCAAGCACCCTGAAGGCTGGTTGCTGCGCATTGACTGCTATTACGGTATGCGCAAGTAAAAGGACTGAAACAAGGCTTTTCACTATCAAACCAATTACAGGCCGAAAGTAGTTTGTGTGTTACTGGCAAGGGTATGCTACGCTATCTTTTTTCTATGAATTATTCTAACGGGAAATTAATTCAGGTATTAGTTTATGCAATTCATGTAGTGGCCCCTTGCCTTCATGAATTTGCCTGTTTGCGGGTTTTTTATCCCTTTACATTCGATTCAACATCATCAAAATCATAAGCCTAATGAGGGTCTGTACCCTAATCAGCACCATCAGGACTTCGCCCTATTGTATCGCTCTGTCAAAGCACCTTGCTTTCTCTATTCGTGTTCAATCTGATTGATGATGAGACTAACGCTAACCTAAAAACACTATAACATGAAGTTTAAACTCTTTTTAATCAGTTGTTTACTGATTACCACATTTGTTGTCAGTGCGCAAAACCTGATAACTGATGGCTCATTTCCTACTACGGGCTCTTCTTTTTCTACCAACCTACAGTACAAATGCAACATAGGTGCCTTTCTTGGTAGCGAATATTGTGTGAATGCCACCGGATGGGGTGGCTCAGACCATTCTACCCCATCTGACTGGGTAATGTTGGTGAACTCCTTTGATATATTACCTGCAAACCCACTCATTTGGGGCAAGACCATTGCAGTTCATCCAGGTAATACTTATGACTTCACTTTCTGGACCAAGAACCGGTATTCCAATATTGTACCCAATATTACCAACATTGGTATCTATGTAGATGGTGTATTCAAAAAGCAGGTGCAAAACACCACCGGTGGCTGGATTGAGAACACCTATACCTTTACTGCCACTTCAACAAGCGTATTGCTTGAGATAAAACAATTGCAGAGTGGTGCTCATTACGATTTTGATCTTGACGACCTGTCTTTGACCGAATCTTCTGAGTGGCCACTGGTAGTAGGCTCAACTACCGGTGCAAGTACCAGAACCATTCTTTGCGCAGGTAAAAACATCATTTCTACTGAAGAGTACATATACACTGCCGGAGAGTATATGGGTGAAATTTACTTTGATGGGCAGTCGCATATCAATAACACGGGCAATTGGCTGCCCTGGGTGGCCAAGTACAGCAATAACAAGCAGCTACGCTGGGTAGCCAATATCACAGGTACCAACAATACATCCAGCGCCAGTGGCCAGCAAGGCGGGGTTACGGGTATTGATGTTGATGTAGAAGGTGATGTGTACATCACCGGCTATTTCAAAGATGGCACCCTCAATTTTGACGGAACAGTTCTTACTAACTATAGTACCACCCATTGGAGTAGTTATGTTGTCAAGTTGCACTCTGACGGAAGCGTTGACTGGGTAAAGCATATTGAAGACATAGGTCCTAAAAGCCCGGGAAGCATGAACTGGACTCGTGGTGGGATAAAGGTAGACGCCAGTGCTGATTATGTTTATGTGGCAGGAAACCTCGCGGGCGACCTCTCTCAACCCTTTGAAATGGTGTTCCCTCCCAATATTTATGCAGATTATTCAACAGGCAATCAGCGTGGTTTTTTGGCCAAGTTTAATGCCAGCACCGGAGACAATATTGGAGTTGTTGCGTCATTTGATTGCCATTATCCAAACGACTTTGTACTCAATTCTTCAACTGCCTACATAGGAGGTTATACAAACGGTTCAGGTGGATTTGTACCCTTCATTTCATCAGTAAACACTAGTGCTATGACCTGGAATGGTCAAAACGTGGGCAATGTTCCGGGAACACAAAACGGCAATGTTCTTGGATTATCAATCGACTATTTTGAAAACCACTTATATATGGCAGGTCATGGAGTTAATACTGATGATATATGCTTCAACGGGTATTGTACTTCAAGTCCATCTAATGAGTATGTGGGTTGGGTAGGCCGGTTCAGCACTTCATTAGGGTGTAAGGCAATAGCCGGTATCACGGGTTATGGCAGAGTTGAAGTGACTGATGTGGTAGTGGAAAACGGCAAGGTCGCGGCGATCAAAACCAACCGCGGCACCGTCAAGTGCGGTTGTGCTATTCAGGCAGTGGCGGGGCACAGCTCCGTGATGGCGGCCAAAGCCGGTTTCCGCCTGCCGATCACCACCTATCCGCTGCAGGCGATGGTCACGCAGCCGGTCAAACCGTTCCTGGATCCGCTGGTCAGCTCCTCGGCGCTGCACTGCTACGTACAGCAGACCAGCCGCGGCGAGATTGTGTTTGGCGGTGGTTCCGATCCCTACCCGCTGTACAACACCCGCTCCACCCTGGAGCTGAAAGAGAGTCTGCTGGCACACGCGATCGAGATGTTCCCGTTTATGGCAAACCTGCGCCTGATGCGACAGTGGGCCGGTATCACCGATATGACCAGCGACTACAGCCCGATCATGGGGCTGAGTCCAGTAGAGAACTACTACCTGGATGCGGGGTGGGGGACCTGGGGGTTCAAGTCCACACCGATCTGCGGCAAAACCATGGCGGAACTGGTCGCCAGCGGAGGCAAGGTGCCCGAGCTGATCGCGCCCTTTGCGATGCAGCGTTTTGATGTGTTCCGGCAGGTCAACGAGATGGGCGCCACGGCGGCCAGCCACTGATCCAGACCTTATTCCAGGCCTTATTCCAGACTCAAGCGAAAAACAGAATCGCGAGGAATCGAACCGATGAAAATACTGCATTGTCCGCTCAACGGGCCCCGCAATATCAGTGAGTTTGTGCACGGTGGCGAAGTGCGTGAGATGCCGAACCCGGCAACTTGCACCGACCGCGAGTGGGCTGATTACGTTTTTTATTCCGACAACAAGGCCGGTGTGGTCACCGAGTGGTGGTTGCATGCGGCGTCAGGTTACTGGTTCATCGCGGAGCGTCACACCGTAACGGATGAGATTATCCGTACCTACGACCCCTCCGAGATATTTAAAGAGCGGGTGGACTTTGCTCTTGAAGCCGGTGCCCTTGAAGAAAGTGCTCTTAAGCCCAGTGGGCTTGAAAAGCGCGCCACGATGAATGCCAAGGAGGTGGGGGTATGAGCAGCGCGATGCGCCTCAAGGCGCCGATGGGCCTGCTGATCGACCGCGAGAAACCGATCAGTTTCCACTTTGACGGCAAACAACACCAGGGTTTTGCCGGCGATTCCATTGCCAGTGCGTTGGCGGCCAACGGTCGCTGGTTGCTGTCTCGCTCCTTTAAATATCACCGGCCGCGTGGCCCGCTGACCATGGCCGGTCAGGATGCCAACACCCTGATCCAATTGGACAAGGAGCCGAACGTTCTGGCGGATCGCGAGTTGGCAGAAAACGGTTTGCAGGTGCACGGCCAGAATTACAATGGCTCACTGGAGCATGATCGCGACGCCATCCTCGGTCATTTCTCGCGCTTTATGCCGGTGGGTTTTTACTACCGCTCTTTTTTTAAAGCCCCGTTATTCAAATCATTAGACACTTGGAGGTTCTGGGAGCCGACCATCCGCAAGAAAGCGGGGCTGGGGGTTTTGGATCTGGATTTTCAGCCCGAATACTACGACAAAGCCTACCTCTTCCACGATATCGTGGTGGTGGGCGCCGGCCCGGCGGGTCTGAGTGCCGCACTGAAAGCCGCCGATGGTGGCGCCAGTGTGCTGCTGGTGGAGGAACAGCCCATACTGGGTGGTGCCCTGACCTATAACCGCTTTGATATCGAAGGCGAGCAGGCCGATGCGCTACGGCATGAATTGCTGGTGAAAGTGCAGAAGCACGCACGGGTCGAGATTTTGGCCAATGCCACTTGTAACGGCTGGTTTGCCGACAACTACCTGCCAGTGATCCAGGGCAAGCGCATGTACAAGGTGAGAGCGAAAGAGTGCATCGTTGCCTCCGGCTCCTTCGAACAACATGTGGTATTTCGCAACAACGACCTGCCGGGCGTGATGATGAGCACCGCGGCGACCCGGTTGATGAAACACTACGCGGTGAAACCGGGCAAGCGTGCCGTGGTGCTAACGGGCAATGATGATGGTTATTTGGCCGCGCTAGCGCTGCACGATCAGGGCGTTGAGGTGGCTGCTGTCGTTGATATGCGGGAAGCCGATATGCGTGACGCGGCGGAGTTCGAAGCGCTGGCCAGTGCCGTGTCAGTTCGCGGTATCGACATCATGCCTGGACATACAGTTTATGAGGCAATCCCGACCAAGGGCAACAAACACGTGCGTGCCGTGGAGGTGCGTCGCATCCGCGGTCGCGGTACGGTTGAGGCTGGCGGCCGTGTTATCGACTGCGACCTGCTGTGCATGTCTGCCGGTTACATGCCGGTCTACCAGTTACTGTGCCAGGCGGGTGGTCAGTTGCGTTACGATGATAAAGCCGCGGAGTTCTCGCTGAATAATCTGCCGCAGCACCTGCATATCGCCGGTTCTGTCAACGGTGTGCATGAGCTGGCGGCGGTTGTGGCTGACGGCAAACGCGCCGCGGTTGAAGCGCTGCAGGGATTGGGACTGGTCGCCGACGTTGAAGTTCCGACGGTCAACTGCGATCGTCGCGTCAACTTCGAGTGGCCGATTTTCAGTCACCCCAAAGGCAAGGATTTCGTCGATTATGACGAAGACCTGCAGGCAAAGGATATCATCAATGCTACGCGCCTCGGCTACCGTGACGTACAGCTTGTCAAACGTTTCTCGACCGTCGGCATGGGGCCGTCCCAAGGGCGCCACTCGGCATTGCCGACGGCGCGGCTGGTCGCCGAGGCCACCGGTCGTTCGGTGACGGAAACCGGCGTCACCACAGCGCGACCACCGTTCTCACCGGAGAAACTGGCCCATGTGGCCGGACGCATCTTCGATCCCTACCGTCGCAGTACCATGCATTACCGGCACTTGGCGATGGGGGCCAAGATGATGCCGGCCGGCAACTGGCAGCGTCCGGCCTTCTACGGTCATCCACAGGACCGCGATGCCTGCATGCAGGCAGAGTCCCTGCATGTACGCAACAAAGTGGGCCTGATCGATGTCAGCACCCTGGGCGGCATTGAGTTGCGCGGTGCGGATGCAGCGGAGTTTATGAACCGTATCTACACCTTTGCGTTCCTCAAGCAGCCAGTGGGTAAAACCCGCTACGCGGTGCTGACCAATGAGCAGGGGGTGGTGATTGATGACGGTGTGGCCTGCCGTATCAGCGATGAACACTTTTACGTGACGGCAACGACAAGTGGTGCCGAGCGTGTTTACCGCGATATGTTGAAGTGGAATGCTCAGTGGCGCCTGGATGTGGATATCACCAACGTCACCTCCGCTTTTGCCGCCGTTAACCTGGCTGGGCCAGACTCCCGTCAGGTGCTGGAGAAACTGACAGATGACCTGGATTTGAGTCCCGAAGGTTTTCCCTATCTGGCCTACTGCGAAGGCCATGTGGCCGGTATGCCTGCACGCCTGATGCGGGTCGGTTTTGTCGGTGAGCTGGGTTACGAGATTCATGTGCCGGCGCGTTTTGGTGAAGCCTTGTGGGATGCACTGTTGAAAGCGGGTGAGGCGTTTGACATCCGCCCGTTCGGGGTTGAAACCCAGCGCCTGCTGCGTCTTGAGAAAGGCCACATTATTGTCGGCCAGGACACCGATGGCATGAGCCACCCGGGTGAACTTTCGCTCCAGTGGGCAGTGAGCCGCAAGAAGCCCTTCTTCGTGGGGTGTCGTTCCGTGGATATTGTCATGGCACAGCCGCAGACCCGCAAACTGGTGGGTTTTAGGTTGCCTAAGGGCAGTCGCAAACCGGAGGAGGGGCACCTGGTGCTCAATGGTCCGGATATCAGCGGTAACGTCACTTCCTGTGAGTACTCCCCGTCGGTGGGGGCCATCATCGGCCTGGCCTATGTGGGTGTTGATCAATGTACTGTCGGTGAGCGTTTCCCCATCCGCGTTGAGGGCGGTGAGATCGTCCATGCGGAGGTGGTTAAGTTGCCGTTTTTTGACCCAGACAACAAGCGCCAGGAACTGTAACCCGATCCGCGATAAAACCGCGCCTTTAATACAAGAGCTTTTAAATTAGGAGCATTAAAGATGAATGCAATCACCGCTGATTCCTTCAGCCAGCGTAGCTTTGTTTACCGCAAGCTGTCGGGTGCCGTCTTTGAAAAAATGGCGGGGGGCGCCATGGCGGTTGATCTGATGAACGGCCGCAACCAGGCAGAGAAGTCCGGCCTGCTGGACCTGTCGCTGCTGCCGCGTATTGGATACCGCGGTAGCAGCGCCCCCCAACACTTGCAAGCCGCAAGTCTGCCTATACCGGCGCGACCCAATCAGGCGAGTGTATCCACTAACGGTGAACTGGTGCTGCGCCTCAGCCAGAAAGAATTCTGGGTACTGGGTGCTCTAGTGGACCGGGGGGCCGGCGTCGAGACCCTCAGTCAGCGCGGACTGCCGCAGAGCGCTTGCTACCCGCTCTACTGTCAGGACAGCCACGCCTGGTTTGCCCTGACCGGTGCACACCTGCCAGAGACCCTGGCAAAAGTCTGTGGTGTTGATTTGCGCGAAGCGGCCTTCCCGCTCGGGTCTATCGCCCAAACGTCCGTGGCCCGAATCAACGTCGTTATGATTCATCACGAGATCAACGGTATACCTTGTTCTTCCATCCTCTGCGACAGTGCCGCAGCGGAGTATCTGTGGGAGAGCCTGCTGGATGCTATGAGCGAATTCGGTGGCGAAGTGATCGGTACCGCAGCGCTGGATTGAAAAATCCGCCCCTCATATTAACCTAGCGACAAAATAGTTAGGGTAGTGCCCATCCGGAAACTCTGTAGGTCGGACTGGGCCTGCCCGCGAGCGCAACTAGACCTACAGAATCGATCACCTTCAGTGTGACAAAGTAGTACTAGGGTAACTATTTTATCGTCGGGTTAATAGTGTGCGTGGATTTTTGTAGGGAGATGCTCAATAGGCAAGATCAAGGTCTTGTAGTGATTGGGGGAGTGGCATATTACCGGACAATTCCCTAATGCTAATGTGTTTCGCCTCTGGCACGATTTCGTCGTCAAGGGCTTCCAGCAAGTCGATACTTAATCCCGCAGCATCTTTACCTCCAAACTCCTCAAAAACAATGCGACGTAATCTGTAACCCGGAGATTCGAAACCGTCGACGGAAAAAGTGACTGCGTATTGCTGTCGTTTATCCTGCGGGTGAATCAGTGTGAAGTGACCAAGATATTTCATGATTTCCTCAATTATCAATGCAGGCGTAGGCAATGATTTCGACCACCATATCCGGGCGTGCCAGCGCGGAGATTACCATGGCTGCGCGGTTGGGGTAGGGAGCGTCAAAGTACCTCGCATAGACGTCATTGACTGGCTTTAAGTGCTCGGGTGAAGTGACATAAATGAGCACCTGGGTGATGTCACCCATGTTTCCACCAGCGGCTTCCACGGTTTGCTTTAAGTTGTCCAGCGTCTGTTTTGCCTGGGCGCTGGCGTCGCCATCGATCACAGTGCCATTGGCGTCAATGGGAATTTGTGCGGTGTATAAAATACCGTTCGCCAGGGTCGCCCATTCCAGCGGCGAACGACTCGCGGGTAGTCCGGTATCGACAACTGTTTTCATTCGGTGCCTCATTGTCAAAAGTAAAGAGATGATATTGTGGGCGTTCTTGGCAGGTGACGGCCAATGAATTAAACATATCAATAGATAAAGTGTGCTGATCAATGCCGGCTTTTTAAAGGTGGAAAAAATCTGATATTAAATGGCTCTGATGGCCTTGATCAAAATCACAGCGCTGGCGCTTAATGACAATAGGGCAATTAATGGTTTTAGATAATGGGCTTGAAAGCGTTTGTCCAGTTTCAGCGATAGCCAGAAACCTGCCAGTACGGCAGGTAAGAGCGGCAGAGTGAGTAGCAGTTGCCGGTGACTAAAATTGCCTGAAAGCAGCAAAAAACACAATGACATCAATGTGCCTAACAGGAAAAATAATCCTAGCTCCGCACGTGCAGTGCTGAGTTCGCTATTTTGATAGGCCAGGGCCATGGGTGGGCCGCCGACGGAAGTCGTGGTGCCCATCAGTCCGGAGAAAAAGCCAGCGATCAGTAAATTACGGGGTGACTGAGAGACGCTGAAATGGTGATAGCTCAGTATGACCGATAGTATGATTAAGAGGGAAAAACTCAGGAAAAAAAAGCTTTGGGGTAATAGCGCCAACAGCCAAATGCCCAGTGCCGCCCCTGGAACACGACCTGATAAGGCGAGCCTGGTATTGCCAAAGTGCATTCGGTGTCGATAGCGTGCGCAATTTAAGAGTGAGAGGACACAACCCAGTGCCAAGATGGGGGCAGGAAGATAATCGGGGTTGATCAACACCAAAATGGGTGCTGCGATCACGGCCATACCAAAACCCGTCAGGCTTTGTACGGCCGTACCAACGGTAACCGCCACCAGGGCGGCCAATAGGGAGGTAGTATCGATGACCATGTGGTTGCCTGTTTAAGCCTGTCCGTTTAAGCCTGTCCGTTTAAGCTTTGGCGACCTCACAGGCCTGCAATTTGGTCAGACCCAGGGTGTCGGCGAGTTCCGGCAGGTGTATGGCCAGGGACTCCAGCATGGCTTCGGCGGCCGGAGACGGTGTTACGCCCTTGCGCGAAATTAAGCAGATATCCCGGGTTTCTTCCGGTTCGATCAAAGGGCGTGAAACCAGTTCATTTCCGTTTTTGGGGACGGCCAGTGAAGGTAGTGCCGTTACGCCGACGTTGGCGCGGAGCATCGCCAGTAGGGTGGTGATATTGGGGAAATCCAACTTGGGCGCGCCGATATATTTGCGTACCGGCAGCGAAGCGCTTAAACCCGTATCAAGGAATGTTTCGCTCGCCAGGGCCTCCCAGGGTAGAGGACTCTTGTCCTGCGCCAGAGGATGATCGCGGTGACACACCAGCTCAAAGGTGTCCCTTAAAATGGGTGTAAATGTCAGCTCAGAATTGGGTCGCCACAGGCTGCCGAGGCCAAAATCCACTTCATTGCGCTCGACCCGCTGTTGCACTCCCCGGGAGTTATCGTCGTGTAAGTGGATGCAAATGCCAGGGTAATCGGTGTTAAAGCGCTTAATAATGTCGGGTAACAGGTTATTGGCGATCGAGGGCAGTACTGCCATGCTCACGTGGCCGCTGCGGCGTTCGGCCGTGGCGCGTAAATCATGAATAGCCGTGTCAAAGTCGCGTACCAGACGTTCGGCCACCGGGATAAAATTCTCCCCTTCTGCCGTGGGAATGACGCGCCGAGTGGTGCGCTCCAGCAGCTTGAGACCAATAAATTCCTCCAGCTGTTTGATGGCCAGTGTCACTGCCGGTTGGGTGCGAGCCAGGGTATCAGCGGCTCGGTTAAAGCTTCCCTCTCGAGCTACGACGATAAACGTTCTCAAATGCCTGAGCGTAATATTTAAGTGTTTGATAACAATACCCTTTTGTAGCAGCCAGAGGTTGCCTGTGCACTTGATCAAGCAACAAGGTGAGTGGGTGTTCCGACCGAGAACCGTGATCGACGATATTTCTACAGCGCCTCTGAACAGCACCATATCATTATTTTTAGCATATATTTATTAGGAAGACTTATCAATTCATAGGTTGTTCTGATTGGATTAGCCAGCCGAGCGTGGAGACAATGACTCCATTGAAATAAACAGGCTGTTTTGCAGTCGCAGGATAACGAGGTTAAAAGTAAACATGTCTGACCAGGTATACCGCAACTATATTGATGGCGAGTGGGTTGATGGCACTGAAAACATCTGCAATATCAACCCCTCGGACATCGCTGACGTGGTGGGCTTGTACGCCCGTGGCAGTGTTGGTGATTGCCAGCGGGCCATCGACGCCGCCAATGCGGCACTGGAAGAGTGGGCGGCAAGCGGCCTCGAGGCACGAAAAGCCATTCTCGACAAAATCGGTGCCGAGTTAATTGAGCGATCTGAGGAGATCGGTCAAGTGCTGTCACGGGAGGAGGGCAAGCCGCTGGCCGAGGGTATCGGTGAGGTCTATCGCTCCGGGCAGTTCTTTCAGTACTACGGAGCAGAGGTCTTGCGCCAGATGGGTGAGACCGCGGCGTCGGTACGACCGGGCATCGATATTGAAGTGCAGCGTGAGCCGGTCGGAGTCGTGGGTATAGTAACCCCATGGAACTTCCCGATAGCCGTGGCGGCCTGGAAGGTGGCGCCGGCTCTGGCCTTTGGCAATACTGTTGTCTTGAAACCCGCCGAGCTGACCCCCGCCAGCGCCTGGATACTCGCCGAAATTATCAGTCGCAGCGGACTGCCCAAAGGTGTCTTTAATCTAGTAATGGGCAGTGGACGGGAAGTGGGGGAGCATCTGTGCTGTTCTCCCGATATTCAGGCGGTAACCTTTACGGGCTCTGTCGGTGTCGGTCGTCATATCGCTGCCAATGCGGTGAAAAATATGGCCCGCGTACAGTTGGAAATGGGCAGTAAAAACGCCCTGGTGGTGTTGGATGACGCGGATTTGGATCTGGCAGTGCAATGCGCCATCAACGGCGCCTTTTTTGGCACCGGCCAAAAATGTACAGCCTCTTCCCGTCTGATCGTGCAGGCGGGTATTCACGATCGATTCGTCGAGAAGATGGTTGAGGAAATGCGCAAGCTGGTGGTGGGCAATGCCCTGGCTGAGGGCACCCAGATTGGCCCGGCGGTGGATGCCAAGCAGTTTGAGCAAAACCAGCGCTACTTGCAGTTAGCCAAGGATTGCGGCGCTGAGTTGGTCCAGGGGGGAGAGCTGATTGAGCAGGAAACCGACGGTTACTTTATGTCGCCAGCGCTGTTTGTTAACACGACTAACGATATGGTGGTGAATCGCGAAGAAATCTTTGGACCTATTGCCTGTGTGATCAAAGTGGATGATTACGACCAGGCTCTGGCTGTCTGTAACGACAGTGATTTTGGTTTGACTGCTGGCATCATAACGAATTCTCTGAAGCATGCCGCGCATTTCAAGCGCCATGCGAAGAGTGGCTGTGTAATGGTCAATCTGCCGACGGCGGGAACCGATTACCACGTACCCTTTGGTGGTCGCAAGGCGTCCAGTTACGGGCCGCGCGAACAAGGGCAGTACGCCAAGGAATTTTACACTATCGTCAAAACCAACTACACACGGCCATATTAATGAATAATGAGATGATAATCATTGACGGTTTGCAATATGTGAACTGGAATCGGGAGTTGTTTGAACAGCTCCAACGCAGCGGTATGACCGCCGTACACGTGACAATTGCCTACTGGGAAAATACGCAGGAAACGTTGGATAACATTGGCCAGTGGCATCGCTACTTTCGCGATCACGCAGACCTGATCATGCCCGTTCACCAGGCTGCGGATATCCTTGAGGCCAAGCGTCAGCACAAAGTGGGGATTATCTTTGGCTTTCAGAACTGCTCGCCGATCGAAGATGATCTGAAAAAAGTACAAAGCCTCCACGACTTGGGGGTTCGAATCATGCAGTTGAGCTACAACAATCAGAGTTTGTTGGCTACGGGTTGTTATGAAGACAAGGATGCCGGTATTACCCGTTTTGGGCGTGAAGTCATTAAAGAGATGAACCGCGTGGGCATGGTGATTGACATGTCCCACAGTGCCGAACAATCCACGCTGGAAGCCATTGAATTGTCCGAGCGACCGATTGCGATTACCCATGCTAACCCGAGCTTTTTTCATCCGGCGTTACGCAACAAATCCGATGCCGTGCTAAGGGCGCTGGGACAGTCTGGAGGTATGCTCGGGTTCAGTATGTACCCGTTTCACCTGAAAAATGGTGGCGACTGCACGTTGCGCGATTTCTGCGAGATGATTGCTCAGACCGCAGATCTCATGGGTATTGATCACGTGGCAATCGGCTCGGATTTGTGTCAGAACTGGGATTACAAGGTATTGGAGTGGATGCGCAGTGGTCGCTGGACGGCCGGTGTCGATTACGGAGAAGGCTCTGCCGCCAATGCCGATTGGCCTCAGCAACCGAGCTGGTTTTCCTGTTGCGGCGATATCATGAATGTTGCCGAGGGTCTGCGCGATATCGGTTTTCGTGAGGAGGATGTGGCCAAGGTGATGGGGCGCAACTGGCTGCACTTTTTTGAGCACTCCTTTACGCCCGCGTATTAAGTCAACCACGACGCCTGGCGTGCTAAGGCTTTGTTTTCGCTGGATGTTTTGACTCTGGCACTAGTCCGCGCCGATAACACGCCCATTAACAGTGGGTGTCGGTCTTCAGCGGCCGCTCCTGGTGAGTGGCCGCTTTTTTTGCCTCGTCGCATCCAATACATTTATAAGTATGGCAGTGAAAAGTGCTGATTTTGATACGCTAAACTTATTAATTAATAGGTGCTTTTAATTTGAGTCCATCTGCTTAATCATGAATGATGAAACTCAAATAACGTTTGAACGGTTTATAAGTAAAGTGCCTAGCGCAGAAATGATTATTATAACTTTGGAGTGCCTTCATGAAACCAACGTTGGATCTGTCTTTGCAAGCTAGTACTGAGAGCACTCGAGCGGCGGCGACAGCGCCGTCGCAAGTGGATTGGCCTGTGTTTCTATTGAGCGGCGGCATGATTATCCTGTTCGTTGGCATGGCGGTCGTCGACATCGACGCCTTGTCGTCATTCGTCAGCGTGTCCTTTTCCTGGGCAACGAAATACTTTGGTGCCTACTGGCAAGTTTTGCTGCTTGCCACCTTTTTTATCAGTCTGGGCCTGGCGTTTTCTCGCTGTGGTGGCGTCAGGCTGGGCAAACAGGATGTGCCCGATATGAATACCTTTAAATGGGTGTCTATCATTTTGTGTACACTGCTGGCGGGCGGCGGGGTGTTTTGGGCCGCGGCGGAGCCGATGGCGCACTTCACCGCCCCTCCTCCCCTGTTTGGTACCGAGGCCAATGCCGCTGAATCGGTGTACCCGGCACTGGCGCAAAGCTATATGCACTGGGGCTTTCTCGCCTGGGCGATAGTGGGAAGCCTGACCTCCATTGTGTTGATGTACCTGCATTACCATCGCGGCTTACCGTTGAAACCTCGCGCGCTTTTATATCCCATTTTCGGTGACTACGTGTTGCGCAGTTGGTTCGGTGCGCTGGTTGATGCCGCTTGCGTCCTTGCCGTGATTGCCGGCACGGTTGGGCCAATCGGTTTTCTTGCTCTGCAGGTGAGTTTTGGCCTGTCGGAATTGTTCGGTATTGCTGACAACTATCTGACACAGCTGGTTATTTTACTGGCGTTGATTGGCCTCTACACCGTCTCCGCCGTTTCCGGTATTACTCGTGGAATTCAACTGCTCAGCCGCTTCAACATATGTCTGGCGCTGGGATTAATGGCGTTTATTCTGCTCTTTGGCCCCACGGCCTTTATCTTTGATGCCTTTATTCAATCCTTTGGTCTCTATGTCAATCAATTTATTCCCATGGCGACGTTCCGCGCTAATCTGGCCTGGTTGGACTGGTGGACGGTTTTCTTTTGGGGCTGGTTTCTGGGGTATGGCCCACTCATGGCGATGTTTATTGCACGTATCTCGCGCGGTCGTACAGTGCGCGAAATCGTCATCATGATATCGTTGCTGGCGCCTGTGGTGACCTGCTTCTGGTTTACCATTGTCGGCGGTTCGGGTATCGCGTTTGAACTGGCCAACCCCGGCGTGATTTCCGAGCCGTTTAAAGGGATGAATTTGCCGGCAGCACTGCTGGCGATGACTCAACAGTTGCCCATGGGTTTTGTTATCTCCGTGCTGTTTCTGATATTGACCACCATTTTTGTCGCAACCACGGGTAACTCCATGACCTATACCGTTTCCATGGTAATGACCGGCACCGACCATCCCGCTACCTGGTTACGGGTGTTTTGGGGCGTGATGATGGGACTGGTTGCCGCCGTCTTGATATCCATCGGTTCCGGCGGGGTCTCCGCATTGCAATCCTTTATCGTGATTTGCGCGGTCCCTGTGTCGTTGATCTTGCTGCCCTCTCTGTGGAATGCGCCGCAAATAGCCCGCCGTTTGGCGAGGGAGCAGGGCTTGCGATAACACCAAAAGACAACGAAAAAATTCAAATAAAATAGCGGTGATCTATTCGCGATCGCCGCGATAAAAACCTACTACTAATCTATAAATGTCACGCGGGAAAGCGTGAACGTATAACAACCACAGGATGTGTTAGTACCTACCTACAGCCGCCTTTAAACGTCAGCGATCGAGGTTTTATATGGAACAAAGCACTGACAATGTAAAAGCAGTACAAAAACGATACCAATTACCCTTGCGTCCCCCGGAGCAGGTGATGGATTTAGAGCGGCTTGGCTGTCATCATCAGACCCGCCTCAGTTTTATGCGCACATTAATGCGCCGGGTGATGAATGAACAGTGGCGCATTGAGCCCGTTGTCTTCGAGCTTAATGCCGAAGCCTACGGTACCGTGGTTTATGAAATTCAGGCCCCGGGAGGCATCTACAGCTTTGTGCTGTTTTCCAACTACCTGGATCCTGAAAATCGGAATGACCGAGTGATTGCGAGCCAGTGGGACTTGACCATGGCCTTGTGTGAAGGACAGGTTGATGCCGAGCAACTGGAGCAGTTGCGTGAAAATGTGCCGAAACAAGAGGCGGGACGCGTAGACTCGCGGGTTTTTGTGCTTTCGCGGGCCAATCGTAGCGCGCGCAACTTTGAGTCTGTCGTAGATTGTCTGGCGAGCGGGCGCCAGCCCGACCCGGAGCAGATCGCAAAGGTCGGTTACCTGTATCGCACCACGGCGGTCTACGGCAGTGGCAAACTCGGTATGGCGGACTGGGGCAAAGTTCAACGGAAATACCCGGATTTTGCGCGCCCCTTCGCGGCAGAAATGTTCACCTGTTATATGCTGCGCCACTTCAGCTTGTTGCAAGCCGAGCATATTGCGCGGGCGAGAGCGCCCAAGACAGCCGTGGCTATGGATGAGGGTATAAAGCGCTATTTCGGTATTGGCAACGCCACGGGCTTGGGTATGGCGCCGTTCCTGGTTCATCACCCGGTTTTGGTGAGTCAATGGATTGAGGTCCGCGAAACTGCCTTGGCAAAGGTGGTGCAACAGGGAGCGGTGACTCCTGCTCATCTCAGCCGACTGCGGGATTTGACGGCTAGGGTGGTGCAGCACACCCGTGAAATCACCACAGATAATGAGCTTCAGTCACACAATAATGCGGTGTTGTTAGAAGAGCTGATGGGCTTTTCCACCTGGCTTGAGCAACAGGGCGATAGTCTGACACATTGGGGAGAGCTGCAGGAAACTGCACAAGCCCACTGGGGAATGGAAACTCAGGAGGTCATTATCACGCTACTGCTGGAATTGTATCCGGAGCTGGTGGATTCGCTGGAGGAGCAGATGGGGGCAGAGGAAATACATGATATTCAGCCGGAAATGTCGCTCAGCGCCTTCAAGACACTGATTGAAACGCACTACCAGTGGGCACTGGATATCGACTTTAGCCGTCAGGAAGCCCAACAAGTTTTTTGGTATCGCTCGGAGGAAAAGCTGGAACCACGTTTGGGGCAGTGTGACCTGGACCCCGGAAAGGACAGGGAGATGCCTCTGGCAGTTGGTCGTGCGGTACAGCAGTGCTATGAAGAGGTCGTGGCCCAGCTGGATCGGCGGGCTGATCTGGATATTGCGCACCTGCTGTTGTTGGCGCCTGAACTGAAGGGCATCGTACGTCGTATTCAGACCATGTCACAGCGCATTTATGGGGATATCCAGGCTAATCTGGTTGATAAAGATGTGCTGCCGATTCACCTGTTACGCTGCAAGCTGGCCTTTTTTGGGGTGAATAAATATGACCCGCGTTCGCGCCTGTGGGTGCGCAATACAATGTTCCAAGGCGCACCCTTGCTGTCTGATATCGGCAAGCCGTTCGCAGATGATTGGTGTTTTCCCGTTGCACCGGCACTGAAGGAGGAGGTGTAACCATGAATATGTCACTCAACGAATTAACCGCTGCATTTAAGCGTGCCTTTGAAGGCCTGGGCTTTGAGCTTGGTGACTACGAGGATGCCGCACAGATGGTCGTCTGGCTGGAGGCGCACGGTCTGGGTGGCTTGCAGGAAGTACAGCGAGGTTTACCCTACCTTATTCAAAAGGCTTGCCCTGCGCCACACTTGTCCTACGAGGATGATTCTCTGGCTGTTATCGATGCACGTAATAACAGTGTGCTGACCTGTGGCGGTCAGGCGATAGATCTGGCCTACGCCAAAGCGCGTCAGAGTGGGTTGGGGATTGTGCAACTGCGCAATAGCCACAACCGCAAAATGATTATTGAACGATTGGTGAATTGTGGTCGCCGCGGTATCGCCTGTTTTGCCTATTGGCGCAATGGTAGCGGGCCGGTGACAGAACATGTGGTTAGTGTGGCGAGCGGTGAAGATTGCCCGCATTATAGTCACTACAGTGTGGGAGACCGCCAATTTGGAGATAAACAGACACTCTATATTGTTTGCTCGGACAATTTTGGCCTGCTGAAGGCGCGTGTTAACCGTGAGTTGTGCCAGCCGTCGGCCGAGGGGGGCATCATGACCCCGGAGCAGGCGAGAACAGCGTATGCTGAGAGTCTGGAGCAGGGTATCGCGGTAAACTCGGAGCTGCTAGCCACTTTGGATGGGCTCATCAAAAACATTCTGGTGGAATCTACCGAGCAATCTCGGCTTGGCGCTGGCGATTAGCCTCCTCGCTTATGCCTATCCGGCGAGAGTCTTCTCGCCGGTTTTCCCTTTGCTAACCTTAATCCGCTGAATCCCGCGATAATAGCGAGGTGGGGCCTTTGTGGCGTCTACAAATCAGTGTTATGGATTAGTGAGCTGGCCTAAAACTGCTAATTTATTTGCAAAACTTATAAATAGATCAGGCCTTTTAATTGGAGTATTGCCAGGCAATGGAGGAGTATTGAAAGCACTACTTAATCGAATGTCAACTCTTTATTAAAGCAACTATTTATTAAAGCAACTGGTTGCAAAAGCAAAAGTGTCATAGACGGGAGAGGAAAATGTACAAAAAAAGCAAATTAAGTACAGCGATCATAGCGGTATTGGCAGGTTACACCGGCATCAGCTTGGTAAATGCCGCTGAGATCGAAGAGGTAGTTGTAACCGCTACAAAACGCGCCGAAAGTGCACAGGATATTCCTGTTGCAGTTCAAGCTCTGGGGGGCGAGTCGATTGAAGATTTGAATGTCACCAGCTTTGATGACTACGTTAAATACCTGCCTAATATCTCCCGCGGTGGCCGTGGCCCGGGACAGAATGAAGTCTATATTCGTGGCCAGGCATCTGACGCGATTAATCTCGTCACGGCGGAGAGTCAGGGTTCGGCACCCAATGTGGCACTCTATTTGGATGAGCAACCCGTGACCTCCGGCGGTCGAAACCTCGATATCTACATCACCGACATGGAGCGGGTGGAAGTACTGGCGGGCCCGCAGGGTACACTGTTCGGCGCCAGCTCGCAGGCCGGTACTGTGCGTTTAATTACCAACAAACCGCGACTGAGTGAGTTTGAGGCCGGCTATGATGTCAGCGCTTCTAGTACCCAAGGCGGCGATATGAGCAACTCCGTCGAGGCCTATATCAATATTCCGCTGATTGAAGACAAGCTTGCGGTGCGCATTGCGGCCTATAACGACAACAAAGGTGGTTACATCGACAACGTCTACGGTACCACAACGCTGGATATTGATACCGTCAACAGCAATGTGGCGGCTGGATTCCCGGTACAGATAGCGCCCGATGCGAAGCTGGAAACGGCGGATAATCTGGATCTGATTGAGGACAATTTCAACGATGCGACCTATCAAGGGGTCCGTTTCGGTGTTAAATATGCCGTCAACGAAGACTGGGACCTGTTAGTGCAACACACCACACAAACGCTGAGTGCCGACGGTGTTTTCGACTACGACCCGGCTATTGGCGATCTCAAAGTATCACGCTTCTTCCGTGATGAGCTGGTCGATAAGCTGAATTTGACCTCATGGACTCTGAGCGGACGCCTGGCGGAACTGGAGATGCTCTATACCGGTGGCTATGTCGATCGGGAAGTCAGTCAGTCTATTGACTATACGGGCTATAACAATGTCGGCGGTTATATCGCAATCTACACCTGTGGTTACAGTTACACGACCAACCCGTTTGTTGGAACGGCGACAGACTGTTATAACCCAGTCAAGGCCTTTGTCAATGACATTCAAAACAAGCGCCAGACCCATGAGTTTCGTATCAATACCAGCCCCGATAACCCGTTACGCTTAACCGCTGGCATCTACTACGACTATGCAGAGGTTGAAACCGACGGCAGCTTTACCTATCTCGGCGCCATTGGCGTACAAAACTCTGATAACCCAACCTATGCCACCCGGATAAGGGATGTTCCGGCGGATGCGGGGAATGCCACATTGATTAACCCCAATCCGCGTCTGCCGGGTGAAATATTCAATAACGATATGACCCGCAGCGAAGAGCAACTTGCCGTTTTTGGTGAGCTGAGTTACGACATTACCGACAAGATTACAGCGACGGCCGGGTTGCGTTACTATAATCTGGACGTGGAAATGGATGGTTGGTCCGGCGGTGGTTTTGGAGGCAATAACCTCGATGAAAAATACGATACGCTGTCGGCACACGATTTTATTCCCAAATTTACCCTCAGTTATGCGCTGACCGAGGATATCTTGCTCTATTCCACTTATTCAGAGGGGTACCGCCCGGCGGGTTATAATCGCGGCGGTGGACTACCGGCAAGTAATCCGGCGCTGAATGACGTTCCCGTCACTTTCCAGAGTGATGACGTGCAAAATATTGAGTTCGGCTGGAAAACCACACTGCTTGACGGTAGTCTGCAATTTAATGGCACCATTTATCACGTGGATTGGACAAGTATTCAGATTCCACGGTTTGATCCCTCAGAGGTGGCGGTAACTACTTTTGTGGATAATGGTTTGGATGCGGAAATACTGGGTCTGGAAGCGGATGTCATTTATGCAGCGACAGACAATCTGACGCTCTTTGCAGCCATTTCCTATAATGATACAGAAGTTGTTTCCGTACTCGAGGGGACCAACTTCGACAAACTGCTCGCGCCTGTGGGGAGTCCCCTACCGCTAACGCCGAAAGTGCAGGGTAATGTTCGTGCGCGCTACGAATGGCAAACCAATGATTTTGACGCCTATTGGCAACTCGGCATCGCTTACGCTGACTCCACCTACAGTGCGCTGTTGCTGGACGACCGCTTGCCGCAGGAGAGCTACACACTTGGCGATCTGACTGTTGGTGTGTCGCGTGATCAGTGGACTGTGGAATTCTTCGTTGAGAATATCACTGACAAGCGGGCTCAGCTACACTTTAACAATCAGGATCGAGTTCCCCGTATCACGACCAACCGCCCAAGGACCTTTGGTCTGCGGTACTCCTATGATTTTTAACCGCGGGGGATTTTTAACCGCGGGGAATGATTAACTGCAGGTTACATGGAGTAACAGCCGATAAGTGTAAAGCGTGAGAAGACAAAGAGCGAACTCACAAGTTCGCTCTTTGTTGATCGGCGGTTGGAATCAGTTGGAATAAAAACCTATATCTTTATAGATAATATGAGGTTGCCATGAGCGTAGACGCATCAGTCCAAGAGAGTTCCTCCCAAGATGCTATTTATCAGGCGAAATCTCTGTTGCAACAGGGAAGGGCCGCCGATGCTGAAACAGTGATTGGCAGTTTGTTGAACAGCGATGAAGAAAATGCCGAAGGGCTCTATATTCTTGGCGTTTGCCAGCGCTATCGAAAGCAACCCGAAAAGGCGCTGCAGACTTTGGAAAAACTCAAGGCGGTAGAACCGGCCTATGGTAGAGCCTTCCAGGAAGCAGGGCATAACTATCGCTTAATGCAGGACTCAGAAGCTGCGATTGAGGCTTACGAGCATGCGGTGCTGCGCAATCCGGCACTCACTGCCAGTTGGCGAGCCCTGGTCGAGCTGCACCAGGCGCAAGGCAATCACAACGCGGCGGAACAAGCCCGACAGCAGCTCGTACACTGGTCGGAAATGCCCATCGAGCTGGTCAGCGTATCCAGTATGATTCACGAGGGCAAGCTGTATAAAGCGGAACAGCTTTGCCGGAGCTTTTTGCAGCAAAAACCTCATCATATCGAGGCGATGCGACTGTTGGCCGATATTGGGGCAAAACTGATGGTGTTGGATGACGCCGAGTTTTTGCTGGAAAGTTGTGTCGAGTTCGAACCGGATAATGTCGCCGCGCGCTTTGACTACGCCAATGTCCTGTACAAACGGCAAAAATACAAAGAAGCGCTGGAGCAGGCAGAAATTCTGCATCGACGGGATCCCGCCAATCTCGCCTTTAATATGACCCTTGCTAACTCCCATGTTGGCGCTGGCGACATGGAAGCCGCACTGCGTATCTACAATGATGTATTGCAAGATGAGCCCGACAATCCGAACGTTCTGCTGATGCAAGGACATGCATTAAAAACGGTCGGTAAACTAGATGATGCAATTACAGCCTACCGCAAAGCCTATGCCGTCAAACCCGATTTTGGCGATGTGTTTTGGAGCTTGGCCAACCTCAAGACCTACCGCTTTAGCGATAAAGAGATCGAACAGATGAAGCTGCGAGAAGAGGATGGCAAGACGGACTTTGTCGATCGTTTTCATTTTTGTTTCGCCCTCGGCAAAGCATTTGAAGATAGAAAAGAGTTTGCCCTGTCCATGGAGTATTACCAGCGAGGCAACGAATTAAAGAAACAGCAGTCTCGATACAGCGCGGACCGCACTGACAATGAATTTAAAGCACAAATAAAAGAGTGTTCAGCGGCCCTCTTTGAGGCTAAAAAGGGCTGCGGTCACTCGGCACCGGATCCCATTTTTATTGTGGGGCTACCACGCGCCGGTTCTACCCTGTTGGAGCAGATACTGGCATCGCACTCTCAAGTGGATGGCACCATGGAGCTACCGAATATCATGGCTTTGGTGCACCGGTTGAATGGTAGACGCCGTATTGACGATGACCAGCGCTACCCTGGCATTTTGCACGAATTGACGGCCGAGCAATTGCATCAATTTGGCGAGGACTTTATCAATAGCACGCGAATTTATCGCAAGGGTGCACCGTTCTTTATCGATAAAATGCCCAATAATTTCCGTCATATTGGCCTTATCAACCTCATACTGCCGAATGCGAAAATTATTGACGCGCGTCGTGACCCCATGTCCTGCTGTTTTAGCGGTTTTAAGCAGCTGTTTGCAGAAGGTCAAGAGTTTAGCTACGGTCTGGAGGAAATTGGGCGCTATTACAAAGGTTATGTGGAACTGATGGATCACTGGGAGAAGGTCCTGCCCGGAAAAATACTGCGTGTTCAACATGAAGACGTGGTGGAGGACCTTGAGACACAGGTTCGCAGAATTCTCGAATTCTGTGGTTTGCCCTTTGAGAAGGCCTGTCTTGATTTCTACAAGACTGACAGGGCGGTCAATACACCCAGTTCCGAGCAGGTCAGGCAACCCATATACAAAAGCGGCTTGGATCAATGGCGAAATTTTGAACCCTATCTCGGCCCATTGAAAGCTGCCCTTGCTTAACGTGCCCTATAGGCTGCATGGTCGGCAGACAATAGGTAATGCCTATTTGTACATGACAACTGAAGCCATCGGCGTTAGCCGATGCCAGGTTAAGAGTAACTGAATAATTTGAACAGAGTAATTATGCGAGACTCTACCCCAAACTCGGAATATGAAGACACTAATACAGAAGTCGATAACTCAACGGGAGAATGGCTGCCACCTGCTGAGGATGACATCCATGAGGAATCCTGGGTTTACGTCAAGGGGTACAACTGAGTTGATTGAGACAAGAACTCCGAGTAGAGAGCGCTATGGATATATTTTATTTACGTGATATGTCAAGAATAAGTAGATCTGGCAATGCATACCTGAATTTGGGGGAAGCCTATTTGCAAAGGAATGAATGGGGCTTGGCGGTGAAAGCCATTAAGGAAGCTTTAAAAAACAAGGCTCTGGATAACCGGGCCAGGGCTTTTAGAGTCTTGGCCGATGCATACAGCAGACAGGACAATAAGAGATTGTCTAACCTCGCCATGAAGAAATTCCGTGCTGAAGTAAAAATTACATCATGCCATAACTACGAAGACATATGACATACCCATAGCACCCTGGCCCTACCGGGTATTTAACACCCAATACCGGACAGTCGCTCGATTTGATTGGTGGGAGTGAATTCGCACATGGTCGTGGTGGATTACGGCAAAAAACGCCTCTTGTGCCCGTTTCTCAGGGTAAATCCACCCTACGCAGCTACGTAGTCCCGTAGGGTGGATTAGCGCAGCGTAATCCACCACGACCATGCTCAAATTCACCACCGGCAATTATTCAATGTTCGGTTATACCACAATTGCTACTGTAAGGTTGTATCTCAATAACCCTTCTTGAGCTGCCAATTCTAGTCTGAATTAGTAAAGATTAGACCACCTCAAACAACTGAAACTTCTTTTTCCCTAATTTCACCAAATAAAACCGCCCAAACATCGCTGCCTGTGACGTAAAACAGCTGGCCGCACTCAAGTTGCTCTCGGCTGGCAGGGCAATGCCGTTAATCTGCACCGCCTGCCGACTCAGGGCATCTTTGACATGTTTGCCGGACTGCACCAGCCCGCTGTCGGCCAGCACCCCGGGCAGGGATTGGGATTCCAGTTTCTGACGGTTAAGGCCAGTAAAGGGAATGCCGTCCTGTTTCAGCTGCTGCCAATCGGTCTCTGTCAGGCCCTCAAAGTTACCCTGGAACAGGGCCTCAGTAATGCGTTGGGCCGCAGTTAAACCCGCTTCCCCGTGTACCAAGTAGGTGACTTCCTTGGCGAGGATCTTTTGCGCTTCGCGACTGGCACGGTTATCTGCCCGATTGTTGGTATAGGTGGCCTCAATGCCGTCAATTACCCGGGCATCCAAAAAGGTAAAGTAACGCAAAAAGCGGAACACATCCTCGTCTGCCGTATTCAACCAGAACTGGTAGAAAGCGTAGGGCGAGGTTTTGTTGGCATCCAGCCACACCGCGCCGGATTCGGTTTTGCCAAATTTGGTCCCGTCGCTTTTGGTGATCAACGGTACAGTAAACCCGAACACCTGCTCGCCATTCATACGACGGGAGAGGTCGATGCCCTCGGTGATATTGCCCCACTGGTCAGAGCCGCCAATCTGCAGGCTGCAGCCGTGGCGTTTGTTGAGCTCGGCAAAGTCGTAGGATTGCAGCAGCATATAGCTGAATTCGGTATAGGAGATGCCGGCGCCGTCGCGGTCGATCCGCTGCTGCACCGACTCCTTTTTGATCATCTGGTTGACGGCAAAGTGTTTGCCCACATCGCGCAGAAAATCCAGGGTGCTGATCTCGCCAATCCAGTCCAGGTTGTTGACTATCGTAGCCCCGTGCGGGCCGTCGAAATCCAAGAAGCGGGAGATCTGTCCCTGCAACCGATCCACCCAGCCTTGGACGGTATCGGCCGTATTGAGCTTGCGCTCCTGGGCTTTGAAACTGGGGTCGCCGATCAACCCGGTAGCGCCGCCCACCAGGGCGATGGGTTTGTGGCCCGCCAACTGGCAGCGGCGCAGTATCAACAGGGGCACCAAATGGCCCAGATGCAGACTGTCGGCGGTGGGGTCGAAACCACAATAGAGCGTGCGGCTGCCCGAGGCCAGGTGGGCGCGAAGTTCCTGCTCGCCGGTCATCTGGGCGATCAGGCCGCGGGACTGCAGCTCGTCTATCAGGTGTGGGGTCGACACAGTGTGGTACCTCCAAATTATCGGTCGGTGGATTCAACCTGGTAAAAGGAGCTAGTTATACCTTTGCGGCCGTTGGCGGGTCTATCATCCGGATAGATGAGGAAGTTGCAAGTTGTTGATTTACGGTTAGATATTTCACTATGCCGAACGGGCCAATTTCACGACAAAACCACCGTGGAAAAAAGTCGGCCGGAGTAGTCGCGGCCGACTAGGAGGAGAGGCAGAATCAAGTGCCTAAAACGTGAACGGCTTTAGATGGCCGATGAGAAACCAGTATCGAGAGCAGCGGCGATATGATCGGCCTCCTCAATCGTCAGTGTTAAGGGAGGCGAGAGGATAATCTTGGTGCCCACCGGTCTGACCAGAACTCCTTCTTCGCGGGCGAATTCTGCCACTCTGGCGGCGAAGCCATCCTTAGGATTGATGGGTTCGCGACTTTGCTTGTCTACCACAAGGTCCAGTGCAATCATCAAACCTTTACCACGAACTTCACCGACAACCTCATACTTTTCAGACAGGGGTTGTAGCTGCTCGATCAGGTGCGCACCCACTTTCGCCGCATTGGCCGGTAAATCTTCCTGCTCTACGATATCCAGTACTGCCAGTGCAGCGGCGCAGGCGGTGGGGTGGCCAGAGTAGGTGTAGCCATGCATAATCATCGAGCCAAAGTCGGTGCAATTCTCGATGGCGTCGGCGATCCGTTGGTTGAAGACAGTTGCGCCGAGCGGGATATAGCCGGCTGATATCCCTTTCGCGAGGCAGATAATATCGGGTGCGACCCCCCAGCCTCGACTGCCGAGCATGCAGCCGGTGCGACCGAAGCCGGTGACTACTTCGTCGGCTATCAGCAGAATGCCGTAGCGATCACAGATCTCCCGCACTTTGGGCCAGTAGAGGGCTGGCGGCACAATCACACCGCCGGCGCCCTGTACTGGTTCGGCGATAAAGGCGGCGATGCTGTCCGGCCCCTGGAACAGGATCTGGTCTTCCAGTTGTTTGGCGCAATAGTCGGTCAGTTGTTCGGGGTCCTCGCAGTTCCAGGGGTTGCGGTAGAGCCAGGGCGAATCGAGCAGGATACAGCCCGGTAGCAGGGGACCATGATTCAGGTGGTAAACATTGTTACCCCCCACAGAGGTGCCGCCAAAGTGAACGCCGTGATAGGCATTGCGTAGCGACAGGAATTTGGTGCGCTTGGGCTCGCCTGCGGCTATCCAATATTGACGCGACATCTTTAAGGCGGTTTCCACTGCATCCGAACCGCCGCTGACAAACAGTACCCGGGCCATCTGTTCCTGTTCAAACATCGAGGTCAGACGGTCGGCGAGATCGTAAGCGCGGGGGTGAGCGATACCGTCAAACATCTGGTAATAGGCCAACTCATCCATCTGCTGATTGATTGCCTGCTTTACCGAGGCGCGGTTGTGGCCGATATTAACGTTCCAGAGGCCGGCGATGCCATCCAGCAGGCGGTTGCCTTCGACGTCGGTGACATAATTGCCCTCGCTGCCAGTGATAATCAAGGTCTCGCCATTGTTCCCCGGGGTCGTGGGACCCATGGGGTGCCAGAATTTTTTCGCCGCTGTTTTGTATTTATCGTACATAAGAATCTCTTGAAATCAGTCGCTTACTTGGTGATATAGAGAAGGTGGTGGGATGTATACTCCAGCAAACCGTCGAGGCCAAATTCGACGCCGAAGCCGGACATCTTGCAGCCACCAAAGGGCGTATTTGGCTGGATCTGCGCATGGCAGTTAACCCAAGTCACGCCACTTTCGAGTCGCGCGGCGATCTCTGCCGCTATGGCCGGATCTGACGACCAGACGGAGCCGCCAAGACCAGCCTCGCCGGCGTTGGCGCGCTCAACGGCATCCTCAATATCGCGGTAGGCGATAATGGGTAATGCGGGGCCAAACTGCTCCTCATCGACCAGGCGCGTGCCGTCACTGATATTCGCGACAATGGTGGGTGGGTAGAAGTAGCCGGGGCCTGCCAGGGGTTCGCCGCCGCTGAGGATCTTGGCGCCATTGGCCTTTGCGTCCTCGACCAGCTCCACTACCCGTTCAAACTGTGTGGCATTCTGAATTGGGCCGAAAGTGACCCCCTCGTCTAAACCGTTACCGACGACCTGCTGTTGGGCTATTGCTGACAGTGAATCGCAAAATGTTTGGTACTGGGACTCGTGGACGTAGAGGCGCTTGAGTGCGGCACAGGTCTGCCCCATATTCAGAAAGGCCCCCTGGAAAATGGCTTCACTGACTTGCTCCACATCGGTATCGGGTAAGACGATCCCGGCATCGTTGCCGCCCAGTTCCAGGGTCAGGCGCTTTAGCGTGTTTGCGGAGCCGCGCATAATGGTTTGGCCGGTAGGGGTGGAGCCGGTGAAAATAATCTTGCGGATATCCGGGTGGTCTGTAATGGCAGCACCGATAGCTGCGCTTCCGTTGACGATATTAACCACCCCGTGAGGTACATGCTTGTTGATCAACTCAACCAGGCGAATAGTACTTAAGGGCGTGAATTCAGATGGTTTGCTAATAACCGTATTGCCGGCCCGCAGGGCGGGCATAATATGCCAGACAGCGATCATAAAGGGCCAGTTCCAGGGTGTGATTGATGCGACCACACCCAGGGGCTTGCGATGTAACTCTATCCGCTTTTCATCGGACTCTTCAATAACATCGACCGGGATCTCAAGGTCGGCGTTATAGCGGGTCCAGGCTACGCCACCCATTACCTCGAACTCGGCGAGGGGCAGGGGTTTACCCTGTTCCGCAACAATCAATCGCGCGAGTTCATCAGTGTGGGCTTCTATCTCGTCGGCAATGCCGTGGAGAGTAGCTCTGCGCTCAGCATGGCTACTGTGTTGCCAGCTCTGAAAGGCTTTGTTGGCCACCGCTACTGCCTGCTGCAGCTGCTCGGTCGAGGCATAGGGACAGTGAGCGACGATTTCACCGGTCGCCGGGTTGATGACATCGGCGCTTTCGCCATCACCCGGTATAGATTGTCCGTCGATAACCAATTTGTATGTAGATTTCATAGGGATAGGCTCTTCAAGTGGCTTGATCAAATAGGCGTAACACCAAGGCAGATAAATCGGCCAAAGTCATAAAATGAGATGTATGCCGCATATGTTATCTTGCCAAGCAGGTGTATGTCTACATTAATCTCAAATTATGAGAAAAGTGTAAATATTGGTGGCGCCCTATCTCCCTTTAGGAGCTGCGGATTAGAGAGACGGCTTTGCTGGCTATTGTCTATTCTCAAAGTGTGAGAAAATGCCTTCGTTTATGCCTGATGGATATATGCGTGTAGAGACGTATAGAGTGGAAATAGTTGAGTAGAAATTGAGAGATATTGGAATTCAAGGGAGGTATAAGTGACGAGCCTTGGTAAGATGCTGAGGGTTCTCGACCTATTCGGGCCAGAGTCGCAAAAGCTGGATGTTGAATCGATTGCCCAGCGTATGGAGTTATCCCGGGCCACCGCCTATCGTTATGTCAAAGAGCTGTGCAATGCCGGCCTGTTATGGCGCCTGGAGGGCGGCTATGCACTGGGCCCCAGGCTAATCGAGCTCGATTGGATGATGCGCCAGTACGATCCGCTGATTTTGTCTGGCCATGAGTCGATGCGGGAGTTGGCAGAAAAGACCGGTTTGGCTGTCTTTATCAGCGTCTATTATGATGGTCGTGTTATCAATACGCACGTAGAGCAGCCCAGCACTGAGCTCAGCCTGTCGTTTGGTAGAGGTCGCCCGCTGCCGGTTTTTCGCGGTGCTCAGTCGAAAGTGCTGGTCTCTCACCAAAAGGGGCGTAAGTTGAAGAAGATCTTCGAGGAATATATCGAAACTGATCCGGCTTATGACTATAGCTGGAAGGAGTTTTCGCAGATGACGAAACGAATTCGCCAAGATGGTTATTGCGAAACCCACGATGAACTCAATCTCGGTTTGACCGGTATTGCCGCCCCCATCTTTAATTCAGCCAATGACGATGTAGTGGGCAGTTTGGCTGCGGCGGGCGATACCGCCAACTTTGAATTGCTTCGCTCTGAAGTCGTGATTGATTTGGTAAAAGAATACGCACGCGTTATCGGCGCCAAGTTGGCTCCCTAGCTCCCTTCGGGGCTGACTTCTAGCCCTTTTCTCCCTACTTCCCACTGCGTTCTTAAACACCTCAGGGCACATTCGCCAACAAGTATTGCGGGGCGCCTATACGAGCTTCATATTCTTTGTTGGAGTTATCGCCCTGCAACTGGTGATGAGCTACTTCATGTTGACAAGTAGCGACCGCGTAAATGGTGGCGGCGGGAAAACTGATCGAGTTGTTATTTGGCCTGCCTTATCTATCGGCGCTTTTTATTGTCAGTGGACTATTAATTGCATTCGTAGCGTTTGGCGGTATGTTGCCGACAACCTGGGTGCAAATTATTAAGAGAGTGAGCAGGTTGGCGCTGCATGAAAGTTGGTTAACCGTAATCCTTCCAGCGCCAGCCTATCCAGGTTCGGTGTGTTAATTTCGCCACCAATACAAATACAATCTTCATATCAACCCGGAAGCGCAGCTTTCCGTATTCCGTCGAGCGATCAGAGGCAGGACAAACAGAAAGCTGAGCAACATACCGGTCATGCCGAACCAAATGATCGGCGTATAATATTGCCCTTCAATCAGGGTGGCGGCGAGAGCGGGTCCCGTTGCCAGACCACCGCCTATAAAGATATTCGTGGTGACAATCACACGCCCCGAACTGTCTATCGCCGACAGTGCCGCGAGTACAAAGGGCAGTATAAACGTCCACGCATACTTGAACAGGCAGGCGGCGAGGAGATAGCGCAATGCCGGTATTTCGCCCAGGAGCATTAACAGGGAACCAAAAATAACCACAAACCCCAGGGAAACCGGTCCACTGCGTCCAAAGCGATGACCAAAGCAGGAAGCGGACAGTGCACCCGCGACGCCTGCCAGAGAAGCGATGGACAGATACTGACCGATTTCATCGGCGCCAAGGCCCGAAACAAACCCGATTCTCTCCAGGTAGGCCCATACGCCGCTTAACGCCGCATAGAAGCTGTAGACGGCCGTTATGCCTAGAATGGCCTTCAACAGCTGATCCCCGCTCAAGCGGGTTGCCGCCTCGGTTTCCTGGTGCTGCCCCCTCGGAGGCCCCTGTGGCAGGAGTCCGACAAAGGCGGACAGAAGCGCGACGCACACCGCGGCGAACAGGTAAACCCACTGCACGCCCCACTGTGCGGTTACCCTCGGCAACAGGGCCAGTCCCGCGGCGCCGAGCACCAGTTGCCCGACAACCCAGAAGCCGAAGTTGCGGTCCTTTTCACGGGTCAACCCGAGGGATGCCAGGCATACGGACATGGCGGACCCGGCAAATAAACCGGCACAAAATCGAGCCGCCAACAATCCGTGATAGTTGTCGAGAAGGGCGCTAATCAGGTGACAAACCGCATTGAGCAGCAAGGCGACAAGGGCAACCTTCCTCCAATTGAGACGGTTCAGCCAGACCAATGCCGGGACGGTGGCTAGCCCCATGCCTGCCATATCCGCTGAAATAAGGTAGCCGGCCTGTTGTGGTGTGAGCTGCAGTTGGGATAGAAAAGCCCCCACAAGAGCGGGGGCAGTAAGTAGCACAAAGGCAGCAAACGAACCGATCAAAACCAAAGTAACAATCGTTGCCCGACTGTTAACATCAAATTGTGCTTCGGTGGTCATGCTTAAAGGGCCCGCTTGAGATTGTCCACCAGCGCTTGCGCTTCCCCGATGGCAGCCTCCTGGTGTGGCTGCAACTCCTGCCCGCCGAGCGCGGTCATCAACTCAAGGAAAGGGTCGACCACCTCGGTTCTCGACCCGGAGAGCTGTTCAATCACCGCCAATCCGTAAAAAGGCACGGTGGCCGCGTTATAGCCGCCCTCGTGACACAAAACCAGACGCCCTTCACAGAGTTCGTCGGCCGCCGCCATCATCTTGCGGGTCAGGTTTCTGTAGCCTTCGCTGTGCATCTGCATCCTGCCGAGCGGGTCATGGGCGCCCGCATCAAAACCACAGGGCACGATGATCAGTTGGGGGCGATAGGCCTGCAAGGCCGGTATTACGACACGGTCAAATGCGGCCTCGTAGGCGCCGACGCCACAACCGGGCGGGAGGGGAATATTCATATTGAAGCCTTTTCCTGCGCCTTCGCCGTTTTCGCCGACAAAGCCGGAGTCGACAGGGAAACACCGGTCCTGATGCACCGAAATGGTCAACGCGCGCGGATCCTCCCAGAACGCCGCCTGCGTGCCGTTACCATGGTGTACATCCCAGTCGACATAAGCGATACGGTCCAGCCCATGCACCTCCATGGCATGCAAACCGGCCAGCGCCGCATTTCCAAAGGCGCAAAAACCCATGGAGGAATCCGCCAGGGCGTGATGGCCCGGTGGGCGAACCAGTGCATAGGCGTTATTCACTTCGCCCTTCATGACAGCATCCACCGCGCGAATCACGCCTCCGGTGGATAACAACGCGATTTCATAGGAGCCGCGGCCGAGAGGCGAAAGGTTACCGCCATCCCCTCCGTGTTCCGCACTCAACGCTTTCACCCGCTCCAGATGATCCCTGGTGTGATAGCGCAGAATTTCCTCTTCGGTGGCGGCCCGTGCTTCCAGGGTTTGCAACTGACCGAGCAGACCACTCACTTCCAGCAAATTCCGCAGGCGGCGTTTGGTTTCCGGATTCTCTACATGTTCACCCGGCTGTACCGGGTTGCCATAGGGCACGACTCCGGCGTAGTTCCCCGTGTTATGCCACATGTATAATTCATGATACACGAAACCCGTTTTCATTTTTCAGTGTCTCCGATGATTGCGCCAGAGCGGCCACCCAACCGGGTCAGGTGACTCCGTTTGGGCGGCCCCTAAAAGTACTGGTGTTTAAAAATTGATGATCAGGTCTACGCCGTACTCGCGCCCGATGGAATAACTCGAGTAGGAGGTCTGAAAGGCCGGAATATACCAGGAAAACAGTTCGTCTTCGTTGTCACCGATATTTTTACCCCAGGCAGACAACTCCCAGGCTCCGCTATCGGCCACCAGGCTCAAGCGTAGATTCACGGTGTCGTAATCCGGCACCGCGGTACGCTCAAAGTTGCCCGGTTCACTGAAGACCTCGTCTTTATAGCTGTATTCCGCCCAGGCAATCAGATCCGCAAAACCCAGGGGCAGGGTATATTTTGCCGAAAGGTTGTAAGTGGTATCCGGCACATAGGACAACTTGTTTCCTGCGCAGTCCAGTTGGATAAACTGACCGTTTTCCATGGCGTTGTCTGCCGTGGTACTACAGTTATCGAACTCCGTATATTCGGTATCCATTAAACCAAGGCTGAGCCCCAGTTCCAGATTCTCGGTAGGCAGGGCGATCACTTCAAGCTCCGCGCCGGTGATTTCCGAGTCGGCGTTGCTGATCTGGAAGCCGGTTCCCCCAATGGGGCTCGAACCCAGCCTCTGTACCTGCTGGTCCTGGTAATCAGTAAAGAAAACCGAGGCGTTCAGGCGCACACGGCCGTCCGCGAGATCGGACTTCATCCCCAGCTCGTAGGACCATACCGATTCCTCCCCGAAAGAGATCTGGTCGTTGGGCACGATATCGGGATTGAAGCCACCACTCTTGAAGCCGCGCCCGACCGAGGCGTAATAGGTTATATCTTTGGTTGCATAGGTGAGGCTGACATTACCCGACACACCGGAATCTTCGATGTCGGGCCGGGTGCTGACATTGGGGTGTCCCGTAAAGCTGGTGTTGGTCTGGTCAAACACCAGGGACTTGTCTTCTTCGGTGTAACGCAGGCCCAGCGCCATGGACCAATTTTCAGTAAACCGGTAGTTGCCGCTGGCAAAAACCGCAAACGACTCGGACTCTACCGAAGATTCGCTGCAGATACAGCCTTCCGCACCGACTATCGCACCGGCAGCGTTAGTGGTGCCGATAAACGGCGGAGGCGTTCCGATTCGGGTCGCACGGCGCGCCGAAGCGTCGGAATCCTGGTAGTAAAGACCCACCAGGTAGTCGTAGGTCTCGTTCGCTGCGGACTCCCACCTGAACTCCTGGGTGAAGAGATCCGAACTGTCGGAAAAATCCGAAGAAGAGAGAAACGCGGGTGAAGCATCATCGTCGGCGCGCAAGACAAAATCGGTATCTCTCTTCGATGTTATAGACACCAGGCGCGCCCCGGAATCGAGGTCATAGGTGATCTTGGCACTCTGTCCACTGAGTTCACGGTTCTCCACTGGCCGAAAGTCCTGGCTGGTGAGGTTTGGTTCCAGCGCTGTAGAGGGGTCCCCGGCCAGGGCGAAATTGTACAGGCCAAACACCGGCGAGCTTTCCAGTGTGGACGTCCACTGGGTAAACAGCCGATTGGTGCTCTCCTCCATGTCGTCGGCGTTCAGGGTGAGATCCAGATTCTCGGTTGGCGTGAAGCGCAGGCTCACGCGGTAGCCTTTGCGGTCTTCATCGCTCAGTTCAGAATCGTCGAACGCGTTGTCCACAAAGCCGTCGCGCCGCACGGAATACAGGCTGGCTTTGGCGTAGACCTTGTCTTCCACCAGCGCGCCGGAGAGAAAACCGCTGGCGTTGAGCCTGCCAATATTACCCGCGGTTAATTTGATTTTGCCTTCCAGGTCGTTTCCCGGCACTTTGGTGGTGATATTGACGGCACCGCCAATGGTATTGCGCCCGAACAGCGTGCCCTGTGGGCCGCGCAAGACCTCCACCTGTTTAATGTCATCAAGGTTTTGGTTAAACGCCGAAGGGCGCCCCACATACACCTGGTCGATATATACACCGATTCCGCTTTCAAAACCAATATTGCGCGTTGCCGCGACAATCCCCCTTATGCCGATGGCGGACAGAGTACTGCCATTCCCATTGAAGGTGAAATTGGGGACGCTCTTGGTCAGGTCGAGAATCTCCGCCACGCCGCGTTCGTCAAGCTGTGATTCGCTTACCGCCGTAATAGCAATGGGCACATCCTGCAAACTCTCCTCGCGCTTTCGAGCAGTAACCACAACCTCCTCGATTATTCCCTTCGCATTCACTTCGGCAGCCATCAGCGAGGTGGGGGTTGCCGACAGAGTCGCCGCCGCGCTCGCCAGTATTACGGCAGCGCACAGCCGATGCTGATTGGCGGGCGCCAATGGGGATTGCTGTAGGTTCATAGATTGCTCCTCAAAGATTATTGGACTTATAGGGCTTTTGGCCTGCGGGTTTGGAGACTTTAAAGATTATATGTAGGGCACCGGGAAAACACCATTCGATAGGAGTGTTTTGCGGGGGGGGGGGGAACCACCCATACGAAAGTGTGGGTGGCTGGAAAAACCTGCGAATAAAGCCCAAATAGCAGGTGCGCGAAAGGCAGTGGGTGCCAACTGGCATAGATGTTGCCCTTCTAATGCCTGTGGGGCTGCTGACTCAATACCTGAGCAACGGGGAGAGGAAGTCCGACTTGCGCTTGACCAATGCTCCGGGGGCTAGCCCTGAGTCAACAAACCGAGGTCCTGGGCGGTAATTACAGCTTCAGTACGATTTTTTACGTGCATTTTGGCGAAAACATTACGACCGTGCCACTTGACGGTGTTTTGGCTGATATGCAGCTTTTCGGCAATGTGCGCGTTGGACTTTCCCTCTGCCATCAGCTGTAAAACATCCAGCTCCCGCTGGCTCAGGGGCTCAACCAATGCGGACTCGCCATTGGCCATTTTCCTGTCGGGCGCCTTCCCCACCCTCAGGTCGAAGGCACGGATGATTTCGGCTGTAAACTCCTTCAGTACCGTCTCGCTGTCTCCACTACGCCTTTGAATTTTGTTAATCAGAGGTAACAGCCCGGTACCTTCATCCACAAAAATACTGATGATGTTATTGGCTGCGGCCTGGTTCAGCGCTTTTTGCAGTGTGGACTCAGCTTCGGCATCCTGGCCGAATTTAAGATGGGCTTTCGACAAAAGCAACAGGCATTCGATGGCGAGGTAGCCCAAACCGATCTGGTGTGTCTGTTCATACAGCCTTTCCGCCGTTGAGATGAGAAGTTCCTTTTGCCCGCCGACCAACCATAAGCGAGACTGTATCAGCTGTTTGAGAAACGCCTCGCGGTCCCATCGGTGGGTTAAGTCCGGCAGGGTTTCTTCAAGGGGAATGGCCAGAGACGTGGCAATACGCAACGCATCGGGTCGTTTGCCGGATCGCAAAAGCAATTTGATACGGTTGTAGGCCACCAGCAGTTGCTGGTTCAGGTTAACAAACGTCTTCGGATAGAGACCCGAAAGGCGATCCAGCATTTTCATGCCCAGCTCGAATTTCCCTTCCGCGGTAAAATGCTTGGCGGCGGTGATATAGCCGAGCTGCATCAAGCTGATATGGCCCACCTGTTCAATGTTTCTCAAGTTGCTCTGCAGGGCGTTAAGCGATTCGCCACCCACATTCATTTCGTAGTCGAGAGCCGCCAGGACAACCTCCCGGGCCGACATGGTGTAAGGACTGCGCCCGGCGTTATTGCCTGTTGGCAACCCCTGTTCAAACACCTGGCGTGCCAGTTGCAGGTTGCCCTGGTAAAATTCGAGCATCCCCAGGAAACAGTCTGAATACATCATGCCAAATTCAGACTCGATTTGGCGATGGGCCTGGCGCGCATTCGATATATACCGGCGAGCGTTCTCAAACTCACCCAATACGAAGTAGCTATAACCCTTGATGTTGTTGATTGCGCCCTCCAGAAAGTCCTGGCGCGAATGCAACTCCTTGGGTGACTTCTGGATAACCTCCGAGGCATTGTCCAGCGACATATCGATCCCCGCCCGCAGGATCTCCAGGTCCTCTTTCAGTTCATCCAGTTCCCCGGTCTCACGTTCAGACCTCTCCGTCAACTCGGATACGCGCTGTTCCAACAGTTTGTAGACTCTAGCGGCTTCATCGGCCTGGTTCATATGGTAGAGCGCGGTACCGTGTAACAGCATCAAGCGAGGGTGTTGCAGTAACACATCCCTCGGGATGCGATTAATCCAGGAGGCTACGCGAGGCATGCGGCCATCCATAAACTCGGCAATGGCGCGCCGCTCAATCAGCTCCGTGGCTTCCGGCATATTATTGGCGCGCAACGCGTAATCCACGGCTTCCCGGAAATAGCCCCGTTGCCTGAACCAGCGGCTGGCTTTGTCGTTTAGGGTATCAAGACGGGATTTGCTGTCCCGGTTTATCTGCGTAAGGAGAAACTCCTGGAACAAAGAGTGATAGCGATACCAAATGCCTTCCTTGTCCAGCGGTACAATAAAGAGATTATCCGCCTCGATCTTTTGAAGTATTTCATGGGAATCCGAGCAATCGTGCACGCAATTGCATAAATCGGCGCTCAACCGATCCAGTATGGCGGTATCGAGCAAAAAACTCCTAATCGGCTCGGGTTGGCTGTCCAGCACGGCTGTCGCCAAATAGTCGGTAACATCCCTAATTTTCCCGGAAAAGCCCGTGATAAACGCCTCCTGGCTGTCGGCTTCCTTTATGGACAAAGATGCGAGCTGCAAACCCGCCGCCCACCCCTCGCAGCGCTCGTACAGCGATGTCAGTAGCTCTTTGGGGAGCTGTAAACCATGGGATTTAACAAGAAAACGCTCGGACTCGTCCGCGTCGAAACGCAGTCGATCGGCGTTGATATGCAGCAAGTCGTTGTGCACCCGCATATTGGCCAAAGGCAGGTCAGGTACCTTGCGGCTGGAAATAACGAGATGGAAATTGGGTGGGGAGAGGTTTAACAGTAGTTCGACAAACTGGTTGATTTCGGGGCTGGCAATAAAGTGAAAATCGTCCAGAAACAGGAAAATTTCCCTGCTCTCTATCGCCAGGTCATTGACCAGCGAACCCAGCGTGTTCGAAATATCCGGCGAATGCACATTGTCCAAATGCAGAGCGGCTTCCCCACCGATCTCGTCATCGACATTGCGCAAAGCGGCAATAAAATATCGGAGGAAGGTTTCCGGGTCATTATCATTGGCATCCAAAGAAAGCCAACACAACCCGAGGCCCAGCTCCTGCATGGCGCCAAACCACTGTCCCAGCAAGGTTGTCTTGCCAAATCCGGCAGGTGCGGTAACCAATGCGAGCTTTTGGGTTAAAGATGAGAGGAAGAGGCGATTCAGCTTTTCCCTCTTGATAGCCTGAGAACGATTCGGCGGCGGAAGCAGCTTGGTTCGGATCAGGGTGGAGGTGGAATGCAGGGCCATCAATGCGTTAACTACTTCATGGGGTTCACGAAGAGGTGCATTACTTGCGGAACCCGCCTGCCACACACCTATGACAGGTCGATAATATCATGGAAAAAGGAGATAGCAAGTCGCGTTCCACCTAGTCCCTAGCGCGTTTCGATCAGCATTTTCCAGCGCGGCGTCAAGGTCCCGAGATCACCCAAGTGGAAAGTATAGGAGGTGCCGAGATTCAGGCTCCATTCGGACGCTTTGAGTAGCTTGTTATCAATCGTTACCGAAACCACACTGGGATCAATTTTTTATATTCGGAATCCAGATACCCTGCGCCACCTTCTATCAATAGGTCCGCGACCGGGGCGTAGGTGACTTCGAGCTCCGCACCTTTCATCTCGGCCTCGGTGGCATTACCGGTGACGGTATTGGATACGTCCGGTGAGTTGAAGCTCACCTGAATATCGTCGTCGGTCAGGTGGTGGAAATAAACGCGCGGGGGGGTACAGCGCTGGTACCTGGGCCGGCAAAGTTTTCGATACACCCAGGGACTCCCGCGTTGTAAAACTCGGCAAATGGGAAACCCACCCCGTTGATATTGATCGACGACATCGATTTTTTATCCCGTAGTTTATTATGGTGATAAGCCCTTAATCCCCCCTAAGGCGAAATGAAGAACTCTCTTCTACTTTTTATAACGTGATGCAAATCGTGGTGCTGTTGTGAACAGGATCTACTTGTGCGCTAGATCCCTAGGTTAGGAGTGGCCGCTACGGCTTGACTCTTATTACATAATGATAGCTGCAGTAACACCATCTGTTTAAGTTGAGACTGTTGCGCTTAATGCAAGCAATCACTGCTTAAAAATGGAATACGCAGTCGGGCAAAGCCTCATTGAATTTCATAAAGTGCATACATTCGAAACAAGCATCTTATTTATCATTTATTTATAGGATGAACTCTTATAAAGGGAGACGGATGCTGCAATGCACAAATTATGCCCGCTCCTAGGCCCTGAGCAATATATAGACCCTATTTGAATCAATCTTTCCATCATTTATGAGATTTGTGCTTAACAAGTGATGTTTATAAGCTTGACCATAATTATTAAATCTCATAATATGAGAACCAAGTTAATTATTTTGGTGCATTTTAAGTATGAATGGTGCTGAATTGCTCATAAGAGCGGCGGTCTCGACGGGAATTGAATACTGCTTCGCCAATCCCGGCACAACCGAAATGCCTCTGGTGGCGGCTATGGAGGCGGAGCCCAGCTTAAAGCCGATTCTCTCCATGTTCGAAGGGGTTTGTACTGGAGCCGCGGACGGCTATGGGCGCATTGCAGAGCGGCCAGCCCTTACATTGACCCACTTGGGGCCTGGCTTTGCCAATGGCATTGCCAACCTGCACAACGCCCGACGTGCAAATAGTCCAATCGTTAATGTGGTGGGGGATCATGCCTCTTGGCATGTCAATTACGATCCGCCGCTGGCCAGCGATATTGAATCACTGGCCAGGCCCGTATCGGGTTGGGTTCGCACCTCTCGCTCCGCGAGTGGAATCGGTGAGGACTTTATCTCCGCAGTGAGAGCGGCCTGGCAGCCCTCTGGTCAGGTGGCCACGCTAATGCTTCCTATGGACCTGCAAGCGGCCGCGGTTGAAGGCCAGCTCGAACCGGTCAAGGTAACTGCGCCGCGCCGAACCTTTAACGGCGATGCTGTCGAAAGTGTCGCCAGAGAAGTTCGCGCTGGTAAGCGGCTGGTATTTATTGTCGGTGACAACGGCCTGTCGGAAGCCGGTTTGCGGGCCGCTGGCCGCCTGAGTCAGATCGAGGGTGTAAAACTGTTTGCGGAAACCTTTCCCCGTGTCAGTTATCGCGGGGGAGGCTTGCCGGATCTTGATCGTCTGCCCTATTTTCCAGAAAAGGCGATTGCAGCACTGAATCAATACGATTACGTCGTCTGTGCCGGGGTGCCTGAACCGATCAGTTACTTTGGTTACGAGGGGCTGCCTTCGCGCCTTGCCAGCGAAGATCGCCTGTTATCACTGGCGCAGGTGGGTGAGGATGTGGTCGGTGCGCTGGCGGCATTGGCCGAAGCGGTCGAAGCGCCACAGCCGATCGAACTTGAGGGCAGAGTTTCGCTGCCCGATCCGCAGGCGGAGCTGACGCCGCACTCCATTGCCGAGGTTGTGGCAGCCGGACTTCCTGAAGACTGTATTGTCTCTGTTGAAGGCGGGACCTGTGGTTACCCCTTCTTTACGGCGTCGGCGCATGCGGCCAAGCATCGCGTGATGACCAATACGGGCGGTGCTATTGGACAGGGTATCCCGGCTGCTCTGGGTGCAGCGCTCGCAGAGCGCGGTAACACGGTTGTGTGCCTGCAGTCCGATGGCAGTGCCCAGTACACCATCCAGGCGCTGTGGACCATTGCCCGAGAGCAGTTACCTGTGGTGATTTTAATTGTGGCTAACCATCGTTATGGCATTTTGCAGAACGAGTTACGCCGCTATGGGATCACTGAATTTGGTCCGCAGTCGTTGGCGCTCACGGAGCTGGATAAGCCCCGGGTCGACTGGCAAGCGCTCTCCCAGGGATACGGTGTCCCCGCGGTGCGCGTGCAGACCAATGCAGAGCTGGCCGGCGAATTTACCGAGGCGTGCGCTGCTAAAGAGCCTCGATTAATTGAGATGGTGTTGTAGGTGGGAGGCGTATTTGTGAATACAGTCGAAATCTTGTCATCGGTAAGGACATTTCTAGATCAACCGCAGCAGCTCTATATTGGCGGAGAGTGGTGTGACGCTAAAAGCGGTGAAACTTTTCCCGTAGAGAATCCGGCGACAACTGAAATTATCGCTCAGGTAGCAACCGGTGGCGACGCGGATGTGGACGCGGCGGTAGAGGCAGCGCGCGCTGCATTTGAAGGAGGTTGGAAGCAGAGCCAGCCGATTGAGCGTACGCGGTTGCTGTTAAAACTGGCCGATACCATTGAGGCCCATGCCGAAGAGTTGGGACAGATTATTACCCTTGAAAACGGCAAGCCGTTTTCGAACGCCTATCAGGGAGAGGTGAGGATAACGGCCAATATCTTGCGCTATTTTGCCGGTTGGCCGAGTAAGATAGAAGGGAGCACCATTCCCGTATCGCCGCGGAGTGGAGAGCCGATGCTCAACTACACACTGCGTGAACCGGTTGGTGTTTGCGCCCTGGTGGTGCCCTGGAACTTCCCGCTCTCGATGTGCGCCTGGAAGTTGGGGCCGGCCCTGGCCGCCGGCTGTACCGCGGTACTGAAACCGGCGGAGCAGACACCACTGGCGGCCATTCGACTGGTGCAGCTGATAGAAGCCTGTGGCTTTCCACCGGGTGTGGTCAATCTGGTCACCGGATTCGGGGTGGATGTCGGTGCCCCTCTGGCGGCACACCGCGATGTGGACAAAATCGCCTTTACCGGTTCAACCCAGGTCGGTCGCCTGATCGCCCAGGCGGCCACTGGAAATATGAAAAAGGTGTCCCTGGAGCTCGGTGGGAAATCTCCCAATATCATTTTGCCCGATGCGGATATCAAACGGGCGGCCAAGGGGGCTGCAGACGGCATTTTCTATAATCAGGGGCAGGTATGTACGGCGGCATCACGCCTCTATGTGCATGAGAGCGTTCTCGATCAGGTGCTCGATGAGCTGTCGCGACACGCGGCTGAACATATTGTCGGGCCCGGTATGAACCCGGATACGACAATGGGACCTCTGGTCTCAGACCAGCAACACCAAACCGTTACCCGTTACCTTAGTCAGGCAAGGGATGAGGGGGCTGAACTGATCTGTGGCGGCGGCCGTCCCGAAGCGCTGGACGTAGGCTACTACCTGCAACCGACCGTATACCTGGATAGAAGTGAACGGGCCTCTATAGCCCGGGAGGAGATATTTGGTCCAGTGCTGACGGTGATGAGCTGGACGGATGTGGACGATTTGGTGTATCGCGCCAACGATACGCCTTACGGCCTGGCGGCTGGTTTGTGGACCAATGATTTGGGTCAGGCCCATCGCATCGCCGCTGAATTGAAGGCGGGATCTGTTTGGATCAATTGTTGGAATGTGGTGGATCCCGCTTCTCCGTTTGGTGGCTACAAGCAATCGGGTTGGGGACGGGAGATGGGCAAAAATGTCATCGATGCCTATACGGAAACCAAGAGTGTTTTTGTGGATCTCGCTTAAGTTAGCGAATTAATAATATTTTTGTGAGGTAGTTATGGATCTGGAATTGAAAGGGCGTGTAGCGATTGTCACCGGTGGTGGTATGGGGATTGGCAAGGACGTGGCTCGTTTTCTGGCTCAGGAGGGGTGCGACGTGGTGATTTGCTCGCGGACCTTCTCTGTGTTGGAGGCAACAGCCGCTGAGCTCGCCGAGGAGACTGGGCGCAATATATTACCGCTCACCTGCGATACCAATGATATGGACGCAGTTAATCGCATGGTCGATGAAACCATTCAGCACTTTGGTCGTATCGATATTCTGGTGAATGGTGCTGCCGCGCCTTCCGGTGTAGTGCGCAACGATATTGAATATGCCGGTGACGATGAACTGTTGGGCGATCTGAATACCAAGGTGATTGGCTATTTCCGTTGTGCCAAAGCGGTCACCCCCCATATGAAAAAAGCTGGTTTCGGGCGTATTATCAATATTGGTGGTTTGACTGGCCGCGGCAGTAAGGTGCTGTCGGGTATGCGCAACCTGGCGGTAGTCCATATGACGAAAACCCTGTCGGATCAGCTGGGTCCCTATGGCATCACAGCCAATATTATCCATCCAGGTGTTGTGGATACGCCTCACATTCAGGAGCTGTATGAACGTGAAGGCGAAAAGCAGGGCAAAACGCCTGAAGAAGTTGAGCAGGCTTATATCGATGCCACCCCGATCCGACGCACGCTCAAGCCGATTGAGGTGGGCTGGCTGATAGGATTTCTGGCCTCGCCCAAGGCCGGTGCAGTGACCGGCGAATCCATTGGAATCGATGGTGGCTTGACGCGCGGTATCTTTATCTGACTATAAGGGGAAAACGATATGAGTGGGACAATTTTTGTCGCAACTGTTGGTCAAGGGGTAATACGCAGTTCCGATGACGGTAAAACCTGGCACCGCCTTAGCTTGGGCCAGGATATAGAGTTTGATGCAATTGTGCGATCACTCGATATGCACGCCGATACGCCGGAAGTTGTCTATGCGGGAACCGATACAGGGCTGTGCGTCAGTCGTGATGCCGGCGGCAACTGGCAGCAGTTGGATACCCCGTTTAAAGGGGAGACCGTTTGGAAGGTGGCGGTGGACCCCAGTGATGCCAAGCGCATTTTTGTCGGTACCGGCGCGCCATCTCGCGCTGTTTTGTGGCGCACTGAGGATGGTTGCGAGACCTGGTTTCGAGCGTCTGTAGAGATTCCCGAATTCTGTGCCGGCGTCAACCGTCCGCGACTGCTGGCTTTCTCCTACGATCCCACCGATCGCAACAAGCTGTGGTTTGGTTTGGAAGAAGGCGGTCTCTTTCACAGTTGTGATGGCGGTGATAACTGGGAGCGGGTGGATAGCCGCCTGCTCTGGGAGTACAACTCCGATATTCACAATGTGCACGTGCTGGCGAATAACGGCACCAAAACGGTGGTGGTGGTTTGCGTCAATGCCGTCTATCGCAGCACCGACGATGGGCAGACCTGGGAGGGCTTGAATCCGAAAGAAGCGTTCGGCCTTTACTATGCCCGGGCCACGGCGGTACCCAATGGCAGCGAAAGCACGCTCTACCTCAGTGTATCCGATGGTACGCCGGGTACCACCAGCAAGGTATTGGTCTCTCGCGATGCGGCACAGAGTTGGGAACCCTTGCCGCTCCCCACCCAGCCCAACTCCTGTATCTGGGGTATTCACGTAAATCCTGCCGATGAATCCCAGGTGGTGATGGGCACCAAGTATGGCCATCTCTTTACCTCGGCGAGTGGTGGCTTTAGCTGGCAAAAGCAGTGGCGTGAATTCAGCGAGATTGCCGACGTGCTCTGGACGCCAGCAACCGCTCAGATTCAAGCGGCGCACCAGTCAGTGATTGATGCCAAGTGAGGGACTGCTATGAAAATCAAAGTTAATCGTACGCATATCGCGCTCTTTGTCTCGGATCCGGAGACATCTGCCAGATGGTATGAAGATGTCCTGGGCATGGAAGAGAGTGCGCGGGGTGAATCCTGGGTCATGATGTCATTCGGTGAGAAACATCACGATATCGCCTTGATTAAGGCCGAAGCGGGCGCCCAGCAAGGGGGACTTGGCTTACAGCATTACGGGCTGGAAATCGACGGTGATGAGGAGACCTTGCGCCGCTTGTACGGCATGTTGTTGAGCAAAAAGGTTGAGGTCGTCAAGACGACTGACCATGAAATCGGTAAAGGGGTTTACTTTAATGATCCCGATGGCAACCGCCTGGAGTTTTTCCTGGAAACAGAACATGACGACGAACTCGCGAAAGCGCGTTTCAAAGCGGCAAATGCGCCCAGTCGACTTATAGATCTCGAGCCTATTTTCGACTAAAACGAGGAGTAACTTTAGAGATGAAAGAAGCAAATTTTGGTCCCTACCATATTCGCAAGTGGTTCAGCTTTTGCGAGGAGACCCAGGCCAATGAAACCGGCAAGCTGGCTGATGGTGAGCCTGTCTATAAGTATGTCGTAGCGGCGGCTATTCAAAATCCCTATGCCGGTCGTTACAGCGAAGACCTGAGTGAATTGATCGAGCATTCACCGGAGTTGGGTCGAGAGTTTGGCCGCCGTATTCAGGCGCTGGCCGCTGATAAGGCGATTCAGAGCTACGGCAAGGCCTGCCTGGTGGGTGCCAATTGCGAATATGAGCACGGCAATGCACTACTGACTAACCCTGCAGCCAACCCGGTCCGTGATGCGGTGGGTGGCGGTATGTCTTGGGTGCCTTCTACCGGCAAGCGGGGTGCCCCGGGTGTGGTGATTGATGTACCCCTGGCACACAAAGATGCGCTCTATGTCCGCTCTCACTACGATACTATTTCTGTTTCCTTTAATGACGGCCCGGCCCCGGACGAAGTGATTATCATCTGGGCATTTGCCACCCGTGGTCGCCTGCACGCCAGACTGGGCGGTCTCGCCCTCGAGGATGTCAAGGGCGAGGATGGTTTGACCTAGTAAAGCCAGGGAATTGTGCAAGGTTTTGCGAGAGTTGAGGTAGTTCCGTGATTGTATCGAGTAGCATGGCATGACAGCAGAGAGTGGTTTTTTTTCCAGTGGCGACCTAAAGCTGCACTATCTACGTTGGGGTGATCCCGAGGGTATTCCCGTCGTGATGCTTCATGGGCTGCGCGCCTATGCGCAAACCTGGGGGCCTTTAGCTAACGAATTGGGCAGCCAGTTTTGCGTCTATGCGCTCGATCAGCGCGGGCGGGGCGATAGCGACTGGGGCAAAGTCGAGGATTATTGCACTGAAGTCTATGTCAGTGACCTCAAGGCCATGGTTGACGCTTTAAGTCTGGACTCTTTTATTCTTGTCGGACACTCCTTGGGCGGTACCAATGCCTTGGAGTTCTGCCGCCTATATCCGGAACGGGTGAGAGCGATGGTGATCGAGGATATCGGTCCAGGCTCATCGAACCAGGGGGCGGGGGCTGAGCGCATTCGGCGCGAAATGCGTAATACGCCACTCTCCTTTGAAAACTGGTCAAAAGCGGAGGCGTTTTGGCGAAACAGCAGGCCCAATTTGTCGGCGGCCGGTATCAGGGCAAGACTGCAGTTCTCTATGAAAGAGGATAAAAACGGTCGCGTCGTCTGGAAGCATGATCAACTGGGCATTGCCGAAGCGCGCCTGACGATTACTCCTATCGATTTGTGGCCGGCAGTGAAACAGGTGCAGTGTCCTACATTACTGGTTCGCGGCGGCTCCTCCGACTTTCTGCCGGCCTCAACCGTGCAAGACATAGTGCAGATCAACCCATGCTTTGAATCGATAGAAGTGCCGGATGCCAGTCATTATGTCCATGACGATCAACCGGTTCTATTCAACAGCAGCGTCGGCAATTTTATTCGGTATGTAGCGAATAAGGATGGATAATACAGAAGGTAATGAGCGATGAAAATTGAAAAAGCACAAGTTGTGATCGTAGGTGGCGGTCCCAATGGTATTACTCTAGCCAACTATATGGGCATGTACGGCATCGACACTGTCGTCCTTGAAGTCGAAAAGGATATTCTCCCCTATCCCCGCGCGGTGGGTATGGATGACGAGGCGATGCGCGTGTTGCAAACCGTTGGTATGGCGGAGCCCTGTATTAACGATATGATTCAAAATGTGCCCTTGCGTTACTACAACGCACGTGGCGTCTGTTTCGCTGAAGTCAAGCCACAAACGCGTAAATATGGTTGGCCGATGCGCAATATCTTTATGCAACAGCTGACCGAGGCAACCCTTCGAGAGGGTTTAAGCCGCTGGGACCAAGTGGATCTGAGGCTGGGGCATGAGATGAACTCGCTGTCGCAGGACGACAATGGCGTTTCCTTGATTGTCACCGACGACAGTGGCGCGCAGTATCAGTTGGATGCCGACTATGTGATTGGTGCTGATGGTGGTCGTTCGCCAGTGCGCAAACAGCTTGATATCAAACTCGAAGGCATCACCCATCCGCGCAAATGGGTGGTCGTGGATGCGGCGAACGACAAGCTGGACGCCCCCTATACCGCCCTTCATGCAGACCCCGCTCGACCCTTTGTCTGTATTTACCTCCCCTATCAGTATCGTCGCTGGGAGTTTATGCTGTTTGAGCATGAAGACGAAGAGAAAATGTGTGAGGAGCAAAATATCCGCGAACTGATTCGCGGCCATATCGGCGATGCAGCTGACGAGCTGGATATCGTGCGCATCCGCGCCTATACACACAACTCTCGGGTGGCCGAGACCTTTGCCAAAGGGCGCGTGGTCCTCTCCGGTGATGCCGCTCATATTACCCCACCCTGGGCAGGACAGGGTTTGAACTCCGGACTGCGTGATGTGGCCAATATCGCCTGGAAAGTGGCGGCCGCTGCCAAAGGCCTGGTGAAGCCCTCTATTCTGCAGACCTATGATACCGAAAGGCGCGGCAATGCCACTGATCTGATCGCCTTGGCCGATAATATGGGTGCTGTGCTCGGTCTGACAGATCCCCTGATGGCGGGTGTACGCGACTGGATATTTAAGGCAGTAGATTCTGTCGATAGTCTTCGCGAGCACCTGGTGGAGTTCAAATTCAAACCCAATCCCATGATTACCAAAGGTATCGTTCACCACGATACGCCGGATATCCGCGAAGAAAGTTTGGTGGGTAAGCTCATTATTCAACCGGAAGTAGAAGACAGTGAGGGCAAGCGACAGAAGTTCGATGATATTCTCGGTCCCTGGTTTGCTATTGTCGGTTATCGCGAAAATCCCGCCATGTATCTATCGGAGGAGAATCGAGCGTTTTGGGACAAGTTCCAGACGCAGTATGTTCAGGTGAATCGTTCTCGCAGTGGGCTCAGCTATGCGCAACGACTGGAAGCGGAAGGTGCGATATCTGTTGAGGACGTCGATAATGAGCTGGGCAACTGGTTCAGCGATGCACGGGAGCGGATCGTTGTTGTGCGCCCCGATCGCTTTGTCGCCGCTATAACCAGTCCTGCGCGTTTGAATGAAGCCCTTGATCACTTGAGAAAGCAGCTGAGTGCTTGAGGCGCCGAAAATGGATCACCTGATAACCGCTACAGCCGAGCAACTCCTCACCGCGCTTGAACGAGCGGAGCTTGTGGCAGCATTAACCACTCTGGAACAGAAAGGGGTGGCTGTGGGTTATCAGGTGCAGGACTTGAATATCGATAACCGAGTCTTAAAGGGAGACCACCTCACTGGCTGGAAGGTTGCATTGACTAACCAGGCCGGTCTCGACCGGTTTAAAGTCAACGAGCCCGCTTATGGGCCGCTGTTGGCGAGTATGTGTGTAGACAATGGCGGTGAATTAAGCATGAACGGTCTGTCGACCCCCAAGTTGGAGGCCGAATTAGCCTTTATTCTCGGGGAGGAGCTGGCCGGGGCGCAGCAGAGCGAAGAGCAGCTATTGAGTGCGATTACTTCTATTGCACCGGCGATTGAGATTGCGGACTGTCGTGTCAAAGACTGGTCGGTTAATGCCACCGCCTTTGTGGCGGATAACGCCGCGGCCGCCCGATACTGTTTGGGCTCACCGGTTCCGTTTCAGATAGAGGACTACGCCGATATTGGCTGCGAGCTTTATTTGAATCAGGAACACCTGAGCAGTGGTACCGGAAGCAACGTCTCCGGAGGTCCACTCAACAGCCTGCTTTGGTTATTAAGAGCCTTGTTAAACAGGGGAAAGTCGATCTCTAAAGGTCAGGTGATTCTGACGGGGACGCTGACTAAACCTGTCGATATAACCAGCGGTGACAAAATACGCCTTGAGATGCTGGATTCTACGGTTGAGATAAGTGTGGTCGATTAGACTAGTTTGAGAGATTGGCTGGAGTTTTTTTGTGGATATGACAGATACCGCCGCGACAACTATCCCGTGCGAAGAGAGTGCCACAGGTGATTTGAAACGGGTTCTCGGGCTCAAATCACTAATTGCCGTCGGCGTCGGTCTGGTCGTCTCACAAGGTATTATGGCGTTGATGCTGCAGGGCGTTGGTACTGCGGGTATTGGCTTTATTATTCCTCTTACTATCGCTTTTATCTTGGCGTTAACCTATGTGACATCTTTTGCGGAACTCTCTTTGATGTTCCCGAAGGCGGGGGGCTTTAGTAAGTATACAGAGATAGCCATCGGCCATTTTCCGGCTCTGCTGGGGACCTATTCCGGTTATGTGGTAGTGGCCATGTTTGCCTTGCCTACGGAGCTGCTGCTGGTGGACCTGCTGATCGGAAGCGTCTATCCGGATCTCTTTCCCCCTATGCTATTGGGGGGCGGTGTATTAATCCTCTTTACGTTGCTGAATATCGTTGGAGTGGATGTGTTTGCCAAAGCCCAGACATTTCTCGCATTTACCATGATTGTGGCGCTGACGCTGTTGGGTTTGGCAGCGTTGACCGGTTCATCGGCCGGAGCTATTGAGACAAAGGCCATTTGGGCAGAGTGGAATCCCACTGGATTTGGCGTCTTCGCCTTGGTAACGCTGGCAATCTGGGGATTTGTCGGCGCAGAGTTTATCTGCCCCATGGCGGAAGAGTGCAAAGCGCCTGAAAAGAATATACCGCGCTCAATGTTTTTTAGCGTAACGATAATATTTGCGGTCTTTGTTGTTTACTGCATGGGAGCGCTCTACTATGTGCCTGCCGCTGAATTAATTGACAATCCACTGCCGCATTTAAAATATGCTGTGGCTGTGTTTGGTGATTTTGGTCTGCTATTTATTGCGGTTGCCGGTTTAACTGCCGTCTGCAGCACGGTCAATACAACCTTGGCGGCGGTACCCCGCATGCTCTATGGCATGGCCCAAAATGGACAGGCGCTTCCGGTTTTTAGTCGTGTGCACCGTCGTTTTAATACTCCCTGGATAGCTATACTCTTTATGGCCCTGTTGGTGGGTATTCCGATGACGTTGATGTCGGGAGCCGATATCAGCCAGATGCTGATCTCAGCGGCGCTCTGTTGGCTATTGGCGTATCTGATCGCGCATGTCAACGTGGTCGTGCTACGCAGACGCTATCCTCGCCTGTCGCGTCCCTTTAAATCACCCTTCTATCCCTGGCCACAGCTTATCGGGTCTGTCGGTATTCTCTATGCACTGTTTCACGCTTCACCCAGCGCGGAGATGACGCTGGTAATATATGGAAACGCCGGTGCCGTACTTTCACTGGTCGCCATTGCCTCCTATTTCTGGGTCAAGTTTGTGATGAAGAAAAAGTTGTTTTCGCCTAGCCCGGTTGAAAAAGAGTCGCAGTAAGCGAAGTGCAAAGTATTTAAATTTTGGACCGCCTAACTACCTATCATTTAATGAGGTGAGTATGAGTAACAAGTATGAAAATGGCTTAGAACTGCGTAAAAGCGTTGTGGGTGAAGAGTATGTTAATCGCTCCATTGAAAACGCGACGGCTTTTACCCAGCCACTACAGCAACTGGTGACAGAATATTGCTGGGGTGATGTGTGGCAGCGCGAGGGCATCAGTCGCAAGACCCGCAGTTTGATTAATCTGACCATGCTGACCGCCCTTAACCGGCCCAAGGAGTTGGCCCTTCATGTACGTGGGGCGCTCAACAACGATTGCACTGTAGAGGAGATTAGAGAGGTACTGTTGCAAACTGCCATTTATTGTGGCGTGCCCGCGGCCATTGACAGCTTTCGGGTTGCCTCCGAGGTGTTGGCAGAGTGTGGCGTACGCTTTGATAAATAGCCAGCTTTAGGAGCTGCCAGTAATACACATCAACCATAATACACATAAAACATAGAGTGTGGAGATAAAGTGATGAGAAGAGAGAAATTGTCAACCATTAAGCGTCTTTCACCGGTGTTGCTAACTACCGCTATTGTTACGGCAAACTCGTCAGCAAAGGTGCTGGAGGAGATAGTTGTGACCGCTCAGAAGCGGGAGCAAAGCCTCCAGGATGTGGGTATCTCAGTATCGGCCTTCTCTGGTGACCAGATGAAGGCCCTGGGAGTAACCAACACCGTAGAAATTACTGAACAGGTTCCCGGGTTACAGCTGAATACCTGGTCTCCTACCATCACCATATTTAACTTGCGCGGTGTATCCCAGAATAACTTCACCGACAATCTGGAGGCCCCGGTCGCTGTCTATATTGACGACTCCTACGTGGCCAGTATGAATATGATCAGCGGCCAGTTGTTCGACGTGGAGCGCGTGGAAGTACTGCGTGGACCGCAGGGCACCCTATTTGGCCGTAATGCCACCGGTGGCGTGATTCACTTCCTGACGCGAGGTGCTGACGACGAGGAGTTTAATGGCTATTTGGAAGCCACAGTGGCCGATTATGGTAAATACAGTGTCGAGGGTGCTGTGGGTGGTTCGCTAACGGATTCTATCCGTGGGCGGTTAGCCGCACGCTGGGAACAGTCTGATGGCTATATCGAAGCGGCCGATTTTCCGGAGGGCAATCCCCTGCCCAGCAGTGGCGAGGACCTGGGAGGCAGCGACGGTTATGCGCTGAGAGGCGCACTGCAGTTTGATCTGTCCGAGGATGCCACCCTGGAGTTGATGTACAAATATACCGAAGATAGTGACGTGCCCACTGGAGGCTATAGCTTCCTTCCCTATGGCGATAATACAGAAGCCTATATCCCACCGGAGTTTCGAGACTTTGTTACCGATGTGATCGGCGCACCCGCCGCTGCCACCGGGGATATCTTCTTCTGTCCCAGCCAGTTGGATTGCTTTGCCCCGGTAGACCAGGCCGGCCTTACCATATTTGAAGGGGATTCGCCCACCCCGCACCGCCATTTCTCCGATTACGAGGGTTACTTCAATCGTGAGACCAGTAATATCAGTGCCAAGTTGGATTGGGAGCTCGGCAATGGTATGGAGCTGGTCTCTATCACCAACTATGCCGATATGGACAAGTTCTATACGGAGGATGGTGACGGTATCCCGGTTCCCATTATCGAATTTACCACCATCGCTGAATTTCAGCAGTTTTCCCAGGAGATCAGACTGTCGGGCAGCAGCGACACTCGTCGCTGGCAAGTTGGCGCTTTCTGGCTCGACATGGAAACCGATGCCGATGTGATTACGCGAGGTGCACCTGTATCGGGTGTGGCCGCAGGCCTGGGTTTGGATCCCGCAACATTGACCGCCCCTTCCGTGGTGCAGGATTACACCTTGGAATCAACCAACTGGTCGGTATTTGGCCAGGTTGAATTCGACTTGAGTGATACCCTCACCTTGATTAGCGGCTTGCGCTGGTCACAGGATGACAAGGATATGCGCTTCCGCACCAGTTTCGTCTCTGATGCCGATGGTATCAATGTACCGGGCTTGTTTGATCTGCAACAGGCGATCGCGGCAGCCGGTGGAGGCGATCAGGACACCATTGATTACGGCGATTATGCGGCTCGACTCCAGCTCGATTGGCGCGCGAGCGATAGCACGCTGGTGTTTCTCTCTTATAACCGGGGTATTAAAGGTGGAAACTTTGCACCTTCCGCCAATGTGGGCGTTGCCAATATCAAGCATGATGAAGAGGTATTACACTCCTACGAAATCGGCATGAAGACCGAGTCGTCCGACGGTTTGCTGCGTTTTAACGCCACCGCGTTTTACTACGACTATGAGGATTATCAGGCCTTTACCTTCTCCGATGCGACGCCGAGCGTCGCCAATGCAGATGCGACCAACCTGGGGGCGGAGTTTGAGCTGTTCCTGTCACCGAATGACCACTGGGATATTATGCTGGGTCTCTCCTATATGGATTCGGAGGTGGACGGTGTGCAGACGCCCCAGCAGCAGGTCACCCCGATGGGATTCACCGTTGATTGGCCTGTCGATATCCTGAATGGTGTGGAACTGCCGAATGCTCCATCCTACAGCCTGAACTATCTGTTTAGGTATAACTGGGACGTACTAGGGGGTAATGCCGCCATTCAGTTAGATGGTGCCTATTACGATGACCAGTATCTGGAGGTGACCAACGGTGGTGGTGCGCTTCAGGAGGCCTACGGTGTTGCCAACGCCAATATTAGCTGGACCAGTGAAGACGATAGCTGGCAGGTGAAAGCCTGGGTGAAAAACCTGGCCGATGAGACTTATAAACTCTATAACTTGGATCTTGGTATCCTCGGATCAACAGCCTTTTATGCTCCGCCGCGTTGGTATGGCGTAACCGTTAATCACAAATTCTAACGCTGGACAGGATAGGAAAACCGGGTCATCAAATTCGTTGATTGCCCGGTTATTCCCTACGTGCTAATAATCTGTGATTAGTAAGAAAAGCAAAGCAATGAGGTAAACTTTTTGATCAAATTTATCATACATCCCTTATACCTTTATCTCACAGTTCTGCTGGCCTTAAACCCTGTTACGCTACAGGCGATGGATAGACCGGCGGAAGCGCTTTCCCGGCCCAATATACTGCTGATCGTCGCCGACGATCTGGGCTATACCGATCTCGGTAGTTTCGGCAGCGAAATCGAAACCCCGAATCTGGATAAACTGGCCAATACCGGTATTAAGTTCACCAGCCTCTATGCGGCCCCTACCTGTTCACCTACCCGTGCCATGTTGCTCTCCGGCACAGATAACCATATTGCCGGTTTGGGGAATATGGCAGAGGAGATGGCGCCCAACCAAAAAGGCAAGCCGGGGTATGAGGGCTATTTAAACGATCGGGTGGTCTCTGTGGCCTCGCTGTTAAAGGATGCCGGCTACCGTACTTATATGACCGGCAAGTGGCACCTGGGGCTGGAGGAGGTCCAGAGTCCAGCCGCCAGGGGCTTCGACCGCTCCTTCGCCCTCTTGCAAGGTGGGGCGGGCCATTTTGACAGCCTGCCAATTATTGGTCCACAGCCCGCACTCTATCGAGAAAACGGTAAGCCCGCTGAACTGCCCAAAGATTTCTACTCAACGCGTTTCTATACCGACAAGCTCATCGAATATATAGAGACCGATAGCAAGAGCGATCAGCCCTTTTTTGCCTATTTGGCCTACACAGCACCGCATTGGCCACTGCAAGCGCCCGAGTCCTCTATTGCCAAGTACCGGGGCAAATACGATGCTGGATACGATCAGGTGTTGGCGCAACGTATAAAACGTATGGCAGCCTTGGGGTTGATCCCCAAAGGTGCGAAAGGGTGGCCCCGCTTTCCTGGAGAGAAGGCGTGGCAACAGCTATCGGCGCAAGAGCGAAAGGTAGAAGCACGCAAAATGGAGATATATGCGGCCATGGTGGATGATATGGACAGCAATGTCGGTCGCCTCCTTAACTATCTCGAGCAGATCGGCGAACGGGACAACACCTTTATCTATTTTGTGTCCGATAATGGTGCGGAGGGCCATCATCTTGAACGCGGTTGGTCCCAGCTAGCGAACTGGGTGGCCGAGTGTTGCGATAACAGTTTCGAGAATATGGGGAAAGCCTCCTCCTATATCTGGTATGGCCCCAACTGGGGAAGAGTCAGCAGTGGTCCCTTTAGTTTCTTTAAAGGCTTCACCACCGAAGGGGGGATTCGCGTTCCCGGCTTTATTCACTACCCAGGACTTCAACGGGCGGGTGAGGTAAGCGATTCCTTTACTACCGTGATGGATTTTCTACCCACCGCGCTGGCGCTGGCCGGGGTTGAACATCCCGGCAGTCGCTACCAGGACAGAGCGGTGGCTACCCCTCAAGGGGCGTCACTGCTTCCCTATCTCGACAAACGCACAGCGTCTGTACACGCCGATGACTATGTGATGGGGTGGGAACTCTTTGGCAAGCGGGCCGTGCGCCAGGGGGGGTGGAAAATTGTATTGCAAGCCAAACCCTATGGAAGCCAGCACTGGCAGCTCTATAATCTGGCCGATGATCCCTCCGAGCAGGAGGATTTGGCGGCGAGAGAACCTGAAAAACTCAAGGCAATGATCGCACTCTGGGAGCAATACGCCAGGAACAACAATATTATTCTTCCCGATCACGTCAATGCCCATTACTAGGGTTACGGGTTGACTCGACGATGATTGCACTCCTGGTGCGGGTTGCGCCCTTTAACTATGCCTGGGTGGTGGTTTTCTCTTCCACCTTGGCTATTTTTGCCTGCCTTGGTCTTGGGCCCGCCGCTGGTGGCATGTTGGCAGATTGGTACGATGGCTTTGATAGCAGTTATTGGCTGGCGGCCGGTTTGGCGACCTTGGCAATGGTTTTTGCTACGACGCTTCCTCAGAAAAGAGATTGAACAACGCCTCCCTAAATCCCTTTCAGCTATTTGGCTTTCAGAATGACCTGATCACCAAACGAGTTATTTAGGGCGCAGCGTGTAGATTTACTCGCTGCGCATTGAAACTGCGATGTATGGACTTGCCTCGCTCCCACTCTAGATCATCAGTACATCGCTATCGACGCGCTCGATGATTTTCTCCACTGTGTTTCCGCGCAGCACCCCTTGCAGGCCGGTGCGGCGCTGACTGCCGATCAGCACAAGCGCGGCATCTATTGCCTGGGCCGTATCACAGATCACATCCTGAGGCTCACCGAGCTTGACGTGAATGCGGTTGTTGTCGATGCTGGTTGTATTGGCAATTTGGGCCCGATCCGGGTACTCCATGGAGTCCGTGTAGGCGTTGACCACATGGGATTCCAGACCGAAAATGTCAGCCATCTGCTGGGCGGTAGTGACCACATTCTGGTTGCGTTCGGCGTACCTCTCATCCTGAGATTTGATGGAGCAGAGTATACGTCGAGTGGGCCTCGGTTCAAGTTGCGAGGCAATCAAAATCGGGTTGGGGGCGTTGCGCAGCAGCTTCCATTTTTCGTCGCTGAGCAGATGCTCCTGTGCCTGGCCGTAGAAGGGCACAATGGTCATGATGGCCTGATGCTCGCGGCTTGCCTCCAGTACAACATCTTTCCAGTCGTTACTCCAGGCGACGAGAATCGAGAAAGGGATATCGGTATCCGCCATGCGGTCGTAGATCTGATCCCGAATCCACTCGTCGGAGCAGGCAAAGTAAGAGGAGGATTTAGACTGCTCGGGCGTGGCAGTCAGCAAAAAGACATACTTGATACCCTCGTTGCTTTTACTCTGTTTGGCCATCATCAGAGCGCGGGCCAGAGCCGGGTGGCTATTTTGGGAGGGGTCGATAACGATGAGGACATTCTGTTCATTTGACATAACTTACCTCTCAAGGCGTTGTTATTTATTCCATTTAGTGGATTTGCTCTTGTTTAGCTCGTTATACAGTCTAACACCTAGGTGGTATAGATATTTTGATGTAAATCAGTTTTACACGTTCTTCCTCGGACATTTGCTCCAATGTTCATCGTCTTCAAATGCGGGTTGACAGTCGTCCAGGCTAGCATGAGTCTCGAAGGGGGCCGATTGGCTGGCACAATCACCGACGGCATTAGGGTCGCCAATCAATCCGACTTCGGCTTCTTTCTCTTCGTCGGTAACATTCCGACCAAACAGGGTTCCCTGTGGGCCTCGCAAGATCTCAATCGCTTCCAAATCAAACAGGTCGGTAACCACCCCATAAATGGTTCCATATGAAATGCCATCCATAACCACCCCTACGGCAGGGTCGGCCGAAGGAATACTTTGGCCAACAGTCCCCATTCCCCGCATGACAAAGTTGGCTACTCCTGGAGAGGTGGTAATTGTCACCAAAGTATAGTGTTATTTCTTGGCGACTCCAGTTTATTGCCCGGATCATCTGTTTGGAGGATATACCTAGGGCTAGACCGCTGGCTAGACTATGCTGTGCATAACAATGACTGATTGGAAAATTATAACCTGGAGAGCCTATGCCCAATGTCCTGTTAGCCCTGTTGTTGGTATTAACTGCCTTGAGTGCGGTTGCCGCCGAGCCGTCACGCCCGAATATCTTGCTGATTGTGGTGGATGATGTCGGCTTTACCGATTTAGGTAGTTTTGGTGGTGAAATTCATACCCCTAATCTGGACAAGCTGGCGTATGATGGCATGCGCCTCACCAACTTCTATACAGCACCCACCTGCTCCCCAACCCGGGCCATGTTGCTGACCGGAGTGGATAATCACTTGGTGGGGCTGGGCAATATGCACGAGGAACTCTCCCCTAACCAGAAGGGAAAGCCGGGGTATGAGGGGTACCTCAACACCCGCGCCTCTAACTTGGCGGAAGTGCTGAAGGCCGAAGGGTACAACACCTATATGACAGGCAAGTGGCACCTGGGACTGGAAGAGGCCCAGAGCCCGAAGGCCCGGGGCTTTGATAAGTCCTATGCCCTCCTAAACGGTGGCGGCGGCCACTTTGATGACCTGGGCCTGTTTGGTCGCGCGGCAGCCTACCGGGAAGACGGCAAAACCGTGCAACTGCCCAGGGATTTTTACTCCACCCGGTTCTTTACCGAAAAGCTAATGGACTATATCGACAACGACCGCGAGCAGAACAAGCCGTTTTTTGCCTACCTGGCCTACAGCGCTGTGCATTGGCCGCTGCAGGCGCCTGCGTCGTCCATTGCCAAGTACAAAGGGCGATATAGCCAAGGCTATGACCAGTTACACCAGCAGCGTATCCAGGGCGCTATCGATAAAGGGGTGTTGCCCACCGGCAGCCAGCCGGTACCGCGCCTGGTGGGCGAGGCCGCCTGGACCGCGCTGAACGCGGAACAGCACAAGGTGGAAGCCCGCAAAATGGAGATCTACGCGGCCATGTTGGACGATGTCGATATCTATGTGGGCAAATTGATCGATTACCTCAAATCCACCGGTCAGTACGACAACACCGTGATCTTCTTTATGTCCGATAACGGCGCCGAGGGGCACGATATGCAACACGGCCTGGCGGAGGTGATCCCCTGGGTCGAAAAATGTTGTGATAACAGCTATGAGAATATGGGCAAGGCCAACTCCTACCTGTTAGTGGGGCCGAACTGGGCGCGGGCCAGTGGTGGCGCGGTCAAACACTACAAAGGGTTCACCACCGAGGGGGGGATCAAGGTGCCCGCCTTTATCCATTTTCCGCAAAAGCACTTTCAGCAACCGCTGTTGAGTCGATTTACGACGGTCAAGGATGTGATGCCTAGCCTGTTGGAGCTGGTCGGTATCCAGGCGCCGGTGGGGCAGTTTGCGGGGCGTGAGGTATTGCCGATCACGGGACAGTCGTTCCTGACCACTGACACCAGCCCAGCTATCGATATGGGTTGGGAGTTGATGGGCAAACGCGGTTACCGTTACGGCGATTGGAAGGCGGTGCACATGCCCAAACCCTATGGCAACGGCCAGTGGCAGCTCTACAACCTGGCGCAAGACCCCCGCGAACAACAGGATCTGGCGGCCAGAGAGCCGAAAAAATTGCAGGAGATGATCGATCGCTGGCAGCAGTACGCCAAGGTCAACGGCGTGATCCTACCCGATTGGGTCAGCGGTTATTAATCAGTAGCAACAAGTCCATACCGCTCTCGTGGACTTAGTCACCGGCCCCGCTTATTAGTGAATAAGCGGGGATTTTTTTATGCAATTTTCTTCTAAGTAACAACTATATAACATGTTAATTAGCTCTCATCTTTTTAGATGATAGGCAGAGGGCGGTGACAGGCGTAACTTTGGCTACGCTAGAAGTAATAACAAAACCTACCTCTAGAGTGATAGCGGGGCGACTGTCAGTTTAGCCCCGTGCAGAATGACTACGTTTCAGGAGAGAGAAATGTTGAATCAAACCAAAAGCGCGGGCCAATCAGCGCTGGCTTTATCTATTCGCGGTGTTGTCGCTGCATCCCTGTTATCTCCGGCGTTTGCCTTTTCCGCCAATGTGCTGGAGGAAGTAGTGGTAACTGCCCAAAAACGCGAGCAGAGCATGCAGGACGTGGGTATCTCTGTTTCGGCCTTTTCCGGTGATCAGATGAAAGCCCTGGGGGTGACCGATACCACCGAAATCACTCAGCAAATTCCGGGCTTCCAGCTTAATACCTTTTCACCCAATACCACGATTTTCAACCTGCGGGGTGTTTCCCAGAATAACTTTACCGACAACCTGGAAGCGCCGATAGCGGTCTATATTGATGATGGTTATGTCGCGAGCATGAACGCCATCAGTGGCCAACTGTTTGATGTGGAGCGGGTGGAAGTGTTGCGCGGCCCCCAAGGCACTTTGTTTGGCCGCAATGCTACCGGTGGTCTGGTGCACTATCTCACCAAAGGGGCAGACGAAGAGGAATTTAACGGTTATGTGGAAGCCGGAGTGGCTTCTTTTGATCGCACCTATTTTGAAGGCGCCGTCGGTGGTGCAATCACTGACGCTGTTCGTGGCCGTGTTGCTGCGCGCTGGGAAGAGGCGGACGGTTATGTGGAGTCGGAAGTAGGCGGCGACGATATTGGCGGCGTTGATGGTTATGCGATTCGCGGCGCCCTGCAGATTGATATCTCCAACAATGCGACACTGGATTTGATGTACAAGTTCAGTGAAGACGATGAAGTGCCTACAGGTGGTTACGTCTTCTTACCCTGGACGGCCCAGGAACAAAGTGCCGGTTACCTGCCTCCCGAACTGGCAGCATTTACGCAGAACGTGATTTTGGACGGTGGTACACCGCCAGGCGGCATGACGCTGGACGAGTTCACCCGTGAAGTCTTCTTTAATCCAGTCGACGGTTTTACACCGGTAGATGAAGCGGGTTTGAGCATTTTTGAAGGCGACCACGACGAGCCCCACAAGCACTTCTCCGGCACAGATGGTTCCCTTAATCGCGAGATCGACAATATCACCGCCAAGTTCACGCTGGATTTGGAAAACGGCATGGAGTTTGTGTCCATCACCAACTATATGACACTGGATAAAGAATACATGGAGGATGGCGATGGTTTGCCTATCCAATTGATTGATTTTACGACACTGATGGACCACACACAGTGGTCGCAGGAGCTGCGGCTGTCAGGGGAAGCCGATAACATGCGCTGGCAGGTAGGCGCCTACTATCTCGACATGGAGATGGACGGCGAGATTATCACTACCGGTAACCCCGCACGCAACGCTGTTGCTCCGTTGATTGCCAGCGGTGATCTGCCGCCGGACTTTGTCGCGGTGACACCCTCCGCTGTACAGGATTACCGGCTGGAAGCCACCAACTGGTCGCTGTTTGGACAGGTGGAGTATGACCTGAATGACGCCCTGACCCTGATTGCCGGTTACCGCTGGTCACAGGACGATAAAGATATGGAATATACCCGCGGTTTCCGCGATGTGGGTGCGGGACAAAGCACGATCATCCCGGAATTTGATCTGGATGCTGCGGTGGCCGCAACCGGTGGCGACCAGAACGAGATCGACTACGGTGATTTTGCCGCCAGGTTGCAACTGGATTGGCGCCCCACTGAAAACACCTTGGTGTTCGCATCCTACAACCGCGGTATTAAAGGCGGCAACTGGGGGCTGAGTGCAGGTTCCAATCTCGATACGATAGAGCACGATGAAGAGACCCTCCACTCTTATGAATTGGGTGTGAAAACTGACTTCGCTGATGGTTTGGCTCGATTCAATGCTACCGCGTTTTACTACGACTACGAGGACTACCAGGCATTCGCCATGGTCGGGGGCACTCCGCTGGTCGGCAACTCGGATGCCTCCGCAGCCGGTGCAGAACTGGAGTTGACGTTAACGCCTGACGAGAACTGGGATGTCATCCTGGGAGCCTCCTTTATGACCTCCGAAGTCGAGGAAGTCCAGGCGGTAGGTACGTGGGTATCGCCCGTTGGCTGTGCCAGCCCTGCCGGTTGTGTTGTGATTGATTTTCCACAGGATGTTATCGAAGACACGGAACTGCCAAACGCGCCCAACTTTAGTTTGAACTATTTGGTACGCTACAACTGGGATGCGCTCGGCGGTAATATGGCGGCGCAAGTTGATGGTGTTTACTACGACGATCAATACCTCGAAGTGACCAACGGTGGTGGTTCCTTCCAGGAAGCCTATGGCGTTTCTAACGCACGTTTGACCTACACCTCCGGTAATGAGAATTACCAGTTGACCGCCTGGGTGAAAAACCTGGCGGACGAGGAGTACAAACTCTATAACCTGGACCTGGGGATGTTGGGGGCGACCGCTTTCTACGCGCCTCCACGCACCGCTGGCATAACCGCCTCCTACAGTTGGTAAGTTATTTCGGTTAATTAAGAGGTAAACAAACCCCGGCAACTGCCGGGGTTTGTTTTTGGGGACTGAATAAAAGATTTTGATACTGATAGTAGGCGGTAATCACTACTGTCCCCGGTGCCTGCGGCCGAAAGGTCCCGGTACCAATCTGAGGGCATCAGCGACTCATTGTTTTAGATGATACTCATCTCCCCCATTACCCTTTATCGTTCAACCATGATCTGCAAATTCAAGTTGTGAGAGCGAACAACAGGTGACGAGTATGACAAATTACGAAGCCATTATCGGTGGCAGAAAAGTCGATGCCGAACAACACATCGAAGTGATTAACCCGGCTACCGAAGAGCTGGTGGGCACCTGCCCGGACTGTACTGACGAGCAGCTGGAAGCCGCCGTGGCTGCGGCCAACAAGGCCTTTAAAACCTGGTCCAAAACGCCTGATCAAAGCCGAGTGGATGCCCTTAACGCCATGGCGGATTTTGTCGAGGCCAATGCCGAGGAGCTTGCGCAGCTGCTGACCCAGGAACAGGGCAAACCGCTCAACGGCCTGGGCTCGCGCTTTGAAATCGAAGGCTGTATCGGCTGGTTGCGGGCCACGGCGGGTATGTCCCTGCCAGTGAAGACCCTGGAAGACAGTGACGAGCGCGAGGCGCTGTTGCTGCGCAAGCCGGTAGGCGTGGTGGCCTCTATCACCCCTTGGAACTGG